>SDBU01000305.1_pt1 | contig 69778 bp, 95 predicted proteins | sample 2277071 | NCBI WGS metagenome assembly SDBU01 (sample SAMN10397929, study PRJNA504765) | marine sediment metagenome | isolation source: marine sediment core GS08_GC12, 126 cmbsf | place: Arctic Ocean: Gakkel Ridge, Loki's castle | collected 2008 | reverse complement strand
CGACCATACCATCGGACCCTCTCCCATCGGGCTCAGACGGCCACGATAATGCTCGAAGGCGGTAAACGTCGCCACACGGGTCTGCCTCGGAAAGATTTTGGACATCACTCGTCCTCCAGTTTTTCTCGTGCTTCGCGAACTCGCCGCTCCATGTCCTGTGCCGTCTCGCTTTCAATCACCTCGAAAGGCTTCTCTTTGCCCGCCAACAGCGCCTTGGCCAGTTTCTGCGTGTCCTCGAACGGCTCCTCAGACCACACTGCGGGCAAGTCAAGCAGAGGATGGGCACCCTCCTCCATGTAATAGCACCGGTCGGACCCGTCGATGCAGAACACAGTCACGTCGATGCACGGTATGTTTTGCGGCAGGATCACGGCTCGCTCGAAAAAGATCGGATCGCCGATCCGTATCTGCTTTTCCCCTAGTCTGTAAATCCTATTCCGCGGTCGGTCGGCAAAAGTGAGCGACTGCATCCAGGGCAAGTAGTGCTTGAAGTGCTTCCGCTCCATAGCGAACAACAGGTAGTTCCAGTCTTTAATCGGCCCAAGATCAAGCCCCTTGAAGATGGGCCTATTCAACCGCACGGAGAGCGGCAGCACCTCCTTATTGTATTCCTGAAGGAAAACTGTGAACGGATCGCAGCCCTGTAGCGGTACGACGATATGCAACAGCGCTGGCGTGTAGAAGACGTACTCCTCCGCCAGGTCCTTCAGCATTGTTGCTTCGCTGAGCCGAAGCTGGTGCTTGCGTACCGTCTCCCTCCCGAACTTGTGGGAGCTTTCCGTCCACCCGACCTTCCAGGGCTTTGTAGGCATCGTCCTTGACCGGTAGAAAAAGAGGGCCGCCGCAATGGCGGCGAGCCCTCGGTGTTACTGCTCTCCTCGACGAGTCCGAGGCACAAGTCGTTTCCCAGGGGCCTCATCGGCCACGGGCATCTCCTCCTGCCCATCATCGTACTCATCTTCGAGATCGTCCTCCTCGGCTTCGGCCTCGACTTCGACTTCCTCCTCGTCGTACTCGTACTCGCCGTCGGCCTCCTCGGCGGCCTCCTCGTCGCCCTCCTCACCCTCTGCGACTTCGACCTCCTCCTCGACCTCCTCGTACTCCTCCTCCGCCTTGGCCGCCGCCTTGGTCGATGCCACGGGCTCTCCATGCACTACCGTAGCAGTGACAGGTACCTTGGGCTCGGGCTCAGGCTCCGAAGTTTCGACCGGTTGTTGGAGGTGATCCGCGATCACACTGCCAAGCAAAGCGGTCGTGGACGAAGTGAACGGATACAACCCGAACCGCACCGTCAACTCGGCAGCGATCCTCGCGTCCTCCACCGGATCAACGTGCGTCTGGTAATCCGGAGAACACTGCACCGCAGCGAACTTGCACACACCGGCGAGAGGAAAAACCTTTCGCCTGTCCGCCTCCACGAGCATCTCGTAAGGCGAGATGCACTCCTCGTTCATGTACCAGAACCCGGTGGGCACATCGACTCCGCCCAACATCGCTTCCATCCCGACGATCCGCACAAACGGCTTGGGATCGAACCCGTAAAAAGCGCAAGGACGCATGTCCGTGTCCCGGGGGTAATCCGGGAACTGAAAGCCCTGCTGATTCAGCCACCGCACGAACAACGCAGAACGATTCTTCGCGGGCGGCAGGCTCCGCGTGTCCAACAGCGGCTGTCGTGCCCCTTGAGATATATTCACCGCCACCACGTCTTGGATGGACCCGGTGAGCTTGCCGAACAAGCCCGCCCGCTCAATCTTTTCCTTTACGTCGGGCAGTTTTTCCCTTCGCCACTTTTCGGCGGCGTCCGCCCCGTAATTGCCGGGGGGTTGCGGGTCTCCCAGGATCTGCCACAGGCCTGGTCGGTTCCTCACCGTGTACCCGATCACTATCAGCTCCGGAATCTGTGTTATCACTTTTCCTCCAGTCGTCAATAAGTTTCTTGCTCACCGCGGACTCCAACTCCTCGCAGGTACTGTCGTCCCCATGTCGCTGAGCAAATAGTATGTAGGTTTCTTCATCCTCACTCTCTACCACTCCGAGCTGCACCAAATCGGAGTACACTTCCAGATTCGACCAGGCGCCATCCAACGGAGGAAGCACCAGGTCAGAAGCCTTCTTGTCCTGCTCGCGCTCCAATGGTACGGCGGCCACCACGGCGCATCCCGTTTCTTCGGCCCAGCGGCTCAGCGCTCGCAACCCCTGTCCAGCTCGTTGCTGTGGGAGTAGCCGCTCCGGACCTCCAACAAACAACGGCAGGTCCTCGATAATCAAGAGGTCCACCCGATGCTTGCGGAGCAACCGCAGCCAAGGCGTCAACTCTCGCCTGAGGCGACTCCCACTGGCCCCGCAGTTGGCCCAGCGATTGGCTCCCACCTCGAAGTATTGCTTCTCGTCGCCCTTCCTGTGCAGTACGTTGTGCTCTTTCAAGCGCGTGGTCAGCCTCAACACGTTGGGGCGAAAACCTGCACTGCGGGTAAGGCACCTTCTCTGGATACGATCCAGGCACACGTCGATCACGCCCGGATCTCCCACTAACGTTATTGGACGCTTGCGGGACATCACGGCTTCTCCGTTCGCCGCGTCCCCGTCGTCCAAGGGCCACAAAGGACTCGCGGGGTATCCAATGGGCACATCCTGCTGTCGCCTGGATGCGTCCTCGCTCTTCTCGTCCCCGGCCACCGCGGCTTGCTCTCGCTCGCCCTCGCACTGGAACTCCGCCATCAGAAACGGAAGCACCAGGTCCTTCAACTTGCTGAGCACCTGCTGACGAGTCACCTCCTCGGTACCTGAGTGATTGTGCATCGACTGGACAAGCCAGCCCTCCACCTCCTCGGTGACACCCAGCTCTATACAACGGCGACTCAGCGCGGTGCGAGCAACCTGGTACGTCTGAAGCGACCCCAAGATGACCCCGGCGACGTTGTTGAGGAAGCGATCACCACCTTTCTCCCCGGTGAGGAGCTTGGTCGTCTCGTCGGCGATCTTCTGAAGATCCCCCTTCTCCATCTCCCGATAGTGCTCAAGGGGAGGGAGCTGTCGCTGCGTATCTTTGAAATCGGGCATTTTACTTTCCACGCGATAGAGCCAATTGAATCCGACTGTGGCTTCGTGTGACGTACGCGCTACTGATGTCGTAACCGATATAACTGCGGCCATTCGTCACTGCCGCCACGCCTGTCGTTCCAGTCCCGTTGAAGGGGTCCAAGACCATGTCGCCGGGTTTGCTGCACGACAACACGATCCGATTCAGGATCTCCTCGGGCATCTGCGGGATAGCCTTGACTTCGCCAGTGGTTCCCCGCTCCTCTCGTTCGCCAAATGTACCACAAATGCGAGAGGCAAGCCAGGTGTCAAAGTTCCTCTCGCTAGCAATTGCAAAGCACTCTGCCACCCTGTCCGGATGCAGTATCCAGGTGTTGTCCGGCATCTTCCCCTTGGCATTCGCCCGCTTGTCCCCGTATTTGAGCTGCCGGGCCGAGGGGACGCGCACCTTCTTGTCATCGTGATTGAAAGTGAACCTGCTCTTCATCTTCGTGAAGTAGAACAAGTGCGTGTGTGACCGAGAGAAGTTCTTTTGGCAGGCCACACCAAAGGTGTAGTACCAAATCACCCACGACCGCCTGCTGAACGGCTTGCGCCCGCCCACCTGCGTTGTCGCCATCACGGACAACTCCGCAGCGTACTCGTCACCGATAGCCAGCCAGAAGGTGCCATCCGGCTTGAGCACGCGGTGAACCTCGTTCATCCACTCCGCGCACCAGTGCAGATACGACTCCCCGTCTCGCTTGTCGTCGTACTGGTCGTACTCGTACCCGATATTGAACGGTGGGTCGGCAAAGACCAAACTGACCGACCCAGCAGGCATCGCCCTCATCAGTTTCAGGCAGTCACCTGTCTGAACTTTCCATGTGAGCTTCTTTTTCGGCATTCGCAATCTCCTCCTTTTCTCGGTACCACCGACGAGCGCCGCGGCAGCCTTGTAGCGTCTTGTAAATGGTCAGAGGCAGCAAGCCCCACTGCTCCGTAGTGACAACAAACGCCAACCAGGCCGCTTGAATGGGTATGGTGATCAACCAGCCCCACCAGATCTTACGAATCATCAACTCCTCGCGAATAACCGAGAGGGCAGAAATAAGCCAGGCCATCAATCGTCCCTCGCTATTGCTCGCAAAAACTCTCTGCGGTTCTTCACGTTCTTCACAATCTCTCTGCGAATTTTCTGCTCCTCCCGGTGGTTGTAAATGCTCACCACCGCAACGAAGCCAAGCAACAACAGCACGGCCCCGACTATTCCGATCACTCGCATCACGGTCCCCTCCTTTAGCGTGTAAGCAGCGCCTCGACGAGCTTGTCGTTAGTTGCCATCACGCGCTTGATCATTTTGTTGGCGATGTTGTCCATGCGAGTCAAAGCCTCCGAGTCCTCCTCCGTCAAATGACAGTCGACAGGGTGCTTGACTCGCTGTATCGCTTCTCGTACGACGTGCATTGCGTCGTAGATCTGTCCGAACTCCGCTATCGTTGTCAGACTCTCCGCCGTTGTGGCCATACTACGAACCCTCCGCGATCTGCTGGAACGTTTTGGACCCGAGCCAATCCGCATCGCCGTCGCAAACCCGACAATGAGCCTCATACAACCGCCCGAGCAGCTCGTAATACTTCGGGTCGCCATGTGCCACGGTTATCATCTCTCCGGATCGAAACAAGTCGATACCTACATCCATGTCCTGGAGATCCGCGGGGTATTGAAGCGAGGGCACACGAGCATGCCCATGGCCCCGCTGCACAGAAGCCCCCTTATCGGACCCCAGATGCGTCTGTCGCACGAGCCACACTTCACCACAACCACCATCTCGACACCGCGGATTGAACTGCCGCAGCTCGAACGTAGCCGAGTACCGCAAGCTGAAATCTTCGTCCAGGTCGTGATAACACTCGTCCCTGCCTACTACCACAACGGAACCCAGCCCCATAACCTCAGCCGAGTCATGCACGCTAACGAGATCAATGTCCCCCGTTTCCGCCAAATAGTCTGCGAGCCGACGGCCGCACTCGCCGCCACCGCTACCCGAAACCACCTTCAAAAGCAACACGTCGTCGGGATCAATCACCGACACAACCACTTGCGTTCCCATTAGCTTTTCTCCTTCAAACCAAGCGCCGCTTTCTCCTGCGGACTCAGCTTCGCTAGGCCGCTTTGCGCCACGACGGTATCCAGAGTGGGATCGAACTCAACCGCGGTATCGAAAACCGTGATCTCCTCCTCCACTATTTCGGGACCGTAACCAGCGGCCCCGGACTTCGCAGCGACCGCTTCTTCCCGGCTCGCGAACCGCGCCACTAAAAGGTTACTCTGCTTGCCCACAGTCTCCAACCGCCAACACTTAATCTTTTGCATGATTTCGCTTCCTCTCCCCAATAACTGGGATGGCCTCAACCATCACCCCGGGTTACTATTCGCGTTATAACTCGCCACCTCGCTAGACCACGCCCTCTCGTTAGCGTTCATGTCGCTCAACATCCGCTCCAACTTCTCGACGACAGCCTCCACAGACATGCCGCCCTTCGCCTCCGCAATAATCTCAGCTATTTCAGGTCGAAAATCTTTCAAGTGAGCCATCAACTTTTCTCCTCGATAATCTTCCCCTTCGGTCCCAGGTACACACGATACTTTCTTTGCAGATATTCGAGATCGTGACCACACCACTTGCAGTAGCCCTCACCCCAGCCGTCAGGCCACCGATGTCTGCTACCCACCCGCAACCCTGTCCGCGGATTCACCCCACCGCAAGGTTGCATCAGCACTCGGATCTCATACTTCTTGGGCATCGCCGGTCTCCAGTTGTTTGAGAACCGCCTGTAGTTTCCCCCGTCGCTCCTGCACGGACGGCGGCACGTTACCCAGATCCCGCAGCCACTGCCACGCACGGGCGTAATGATCCCCAGTCTTGAATGCCATTTGGCAGGCCCCCAGGATCTGAAGGGACCGCCTATCCGCCTCCTCCTGGGTCTGATGCACATCGAAATGCGAACACCCGGCCGGGGCGTACGCCCAAATCTTACACCTCCCACCCGCATCCAGAAACACACAACCACTCTCCGTCAACATCGGAGTGATTGTGGGAATCCGCGTGATCTCCCCCCGCTGCATCACCACCGCCCCATCTGACGCCTGGAAGTGATCCTTGACGAAGTCAAGTATGGTCTCCGTCCACCGAAGCTGCCAGGCAGCCCACTTCTGCGTGTCCTCCGCAGTCAGCGCCTGTTTCTCTTCCTCCTCGACGATCTTGTACAAGTCCTCCGGCAAGAGCATGCCGGGGAGATGCACACAACAAGCCCTACAACCTTCGCAAGCACACGCAGTCCGAGGAAACCTGTTTCGGAAATTAGTTACGACTCGCGTCAATCCTCACCTCCCTTCGCTTCGGCGGCTTCAAGTAACTTCGCAAACCGTACTTGGTGCCAACGCCCCCCAACAACGAGTGCTACTCCGGGCTCGCCTCGAATTTGGCTGAAATCCACTGGCCAGCCTTTCGCTTGCAGCTCGTCAATGAGTGACCTTTTTGGAGATAACACATCACCTTTTGAGAGCCTTTTGGCAAGACGAAGTGCCTCCGAGCTGATATTACTTTCACTCGTCACTTGGTCTTCTTTCCTTTCTTTTTCTTCCTGTTCGAGCCTGCGTATCCAAACTGTCTTCGCAGAGCTTGCGTCAAAGGCTGCCCCTCTGCCAACCGCTTAGTCAGAGCCTTACGGTCCGGCTTGAGCATGATCGCCTGAATCAGCCTCGGGGAATCGACGTGGTAGCACGCCACGGCTAGAGCCTGCCAGATATGCGACTTGATGCCATAGAGCGGTCCCGGAAGAACCTCCCACTTTTCGCCCTCGCACACCTCACAAAGCAAGCGAGTGAAGATCTCCCCCCGCTCCTTCTTCTTCGTCTTGCAACACTTGGCACAGCCTCTCTTACAGTGAGGACAGGCCACCCAGCCCTTCCCGCTCCAGCCCTTGCCACCACAGTTCTTGCAGCGGATGCCTCCGACCGCGTGTCGCTCACCCCCAAAACGATCCTTGATCGCCTGCGTGACGTTCTTATCCTTCGCCCTGGCAGTGGCAGTGAGATGGAACTTCACGTCATCTCGATGAACGTAGCTCCACTGATTCACCGCCCACACCTGGATGAACCTGCCGATCATAATGCACGTCTCGAACAACTCAGACGAAGCGAGCTGCCCGGTGGGCTTTGGGGTCTCTATCGAAAGCAGGCCTCGCTTCCCCCTGGGGATACTTCTAAGCATCTCCCGGATCTGAGAGTTAGCGGTAACACCGAACTCCAAAACATCCAATCCGCCCGGCAAGTCCGGCGCTACCCTATAAGACACCCACCCGGTCTTCTCGTTACCCGGGTCCATTGCCAGTTGGATCGAGCCTCCCATTCCTGTACTCCTCCTTACTCAGTAGAACCTGATAGTTGTTTCTCTTCTTGCCCCTTAACGGAGTTAATAGGGTCTTGCGAACCGACCACCCCGCAGCAAGTCTCCCGCGAATTGTCAGCACAGAAATGCCAACGCGCCGAGACCATTGAGCCAAGCAGAGTCGCTGCCCATCTAGCGATAAAAAACGATTAGTTCGACGATTCTGGCTCTGCTGCGTACGGCTAGCCCAGCGACAATTCTTAGGGGAGTAAGGTCCATTGTTATTGCGACGATCCAACGTCATTCCGACGCCTGGCTCGCCCATGTCATCCAGAAAGTTCTGAAAACCTTCCTCCCCCCGCCACCGGCTGCAAACACGAATACCTCTCCCGCCGTATCGAGAATAATTGTGACAACGGGGATTTCGGCACCTATCAAGCATGTGATTCCAGATTCCGTACAACCCAGTCTTCGATTTGCCATGCGTCCGCCGATTACCCTTCCGCTTCTGACAACCACAAGAACGGGAGTTCCCAGACAGCAAATTGTGCTCCCGGACTTGCGAGGTGCCCCCGCAATCGCAGCGGCACCGCCACTGTTTTTTCCCCTGGGGTCCGCGAGGACCCTCTTCTACAACAACAAGCCGTCCAAATCTTCTATTGAGCATCACAAGGCTCCTTTCCCTTGTAATGATACTCAACTCTCCTTATCTAAACAACCCGACGTAATATAACTGGCAGGATCGTCGCGCATCTGCTCGATCAGCAAATGGCACACGTACGAATCCATCTCCGCGCCGTGCAGTGCGTTCAGGTCGATTCCGAATCGCTCGTCAAGTCGATACCGCTCTACACACTTCTTGATGTTCCAGAAAATACCTGGACGACGACCACGAGAAGCTCGCACGAAGAAATCAAACATCGACTCCCCACTCCTGGGTACGGGGCAGCGGTGTGGTTCGAGCTTGCGAGCACATTCCACTACAACCTCCATAGCTCCGGTGTCAAAGACCTCGTTACCGCCCCACACCCACTCCTCGCCCAGGTACTCCCAGAAACAGGAGCGAGCCATCTCACAGTCGTAGAACGCCGCGTTGTGTCCGACAAAACCCGCACCGGCCTTACGGTTGGACGTGAACAACTGGTGGATGAACTGAAGAACGCGAACGGGGTCTTTGCCCTCCTTGGCAAGCCGCTGCGTTGAGTAATGATATGGATCGCCTTTAGCTGCATACGCCTTCCTGATTCTCTCCAATCGCGATGACAACCAACCCAGCTCCATCAGGTCCTCTCGACTCGTCCAGTCCAAAAGGAAGCTCTTACGGGTCACTACCTTCCTATCCCGCACCAGCGTGTAGCCGAAGTCGATAGGAAGATCGTAGTCCCGTTTGAACCCGGTTGTCTCGAAATCAAAAGTCAGGTAGTCGTCGGGGATCTGCTGATCAAACCACCGGTGAAGCTGCTGCGTCCAATAGCTCATCATATTCTCCTCTACACAGGCCGTCTCACTGCTTTCGCTCGTAAGAACATCCTGTGGTACCACTTGGACATGCGGCATAGCACTCGCTTCCATCGGGGCATTGAGACGTAGGCCTCAAATTGCCTGGCCGCTTGATGCAGGTCGTCCATAACCGGCAACTTCCGCTCGTCGTTGGCCGGGAGTGCATCCCGAATGCCCTTGAAGAACGTGCCGGTAAGCAAGGCGCCTGCATAGAACAGGTAGGCAATCTGAGCCTCGGGTTTCACCTTCTCCCAACCGCTCTCGTCAAGGCACTGCTGCATATTCCAATCCAGCTCCTTGTGGCAGAAATTGATGAAGCGGCAATACGCTCCGGCCGCCTCACCCAAATCGTCGAGCGTCACACCGCGCTCCTTGAGCCACTCGTGCAGAGCGGGCATGGGCGCGTCTTCGAGTCTATCCGCCACCGTGGCTATCAAACTGGGCCACAGGTAGGCAATGTCTCGGGCAGGTGCGTATCGCACCTCACCCACCACTAGCTGAAGTGTCATCAGTATCCTCCATTTTAATCAGCTTCTTGATCAGGACTAATCCCTCGTCGCCCCACTGTCTCTGGGTGGCATCCCTGCCGCACTCGCCCTCCAAGGGCTTCAATACCTCGTGGTCGAACTTGACCACATCAAACCCGGTGATGTTGTCGAAGTAGGGCTTCAGCTTGCGGCTAAAGACCTCCTCAAACTCCCGTGCGTGCTTTCGGTACAGATCCAAGTTGTCGGCAATGAAATCCGTCAACTCATCAATTCCAGATTCGCGGGCCCGGACTCGTCGCTCATGCTCTGCATGAGTTTGCTCTGAAGCACGATTCTTGTCCAGCCCTCCATCGCGCCTACGAAGTCCCCCTCACGTTTCGCGGTGTCAATCCAGATTCGCAGCGGCGCAAAGTGCAAACATCCCATCTCCTCGTTGTTCGGGTAAGCTGCCCCGTACTGGAGATTCGCGATTAGGAACACCCCGAGATGCACCTGACCTACCTCGTCGGTACCATCGTAGATCAGCCCCTGAATCGCTGTATCGTAGCGACAGTCGATCTTCACCTCCTCGGCCATTTCTCGCTGCCATGCCCGTTGGAACACATTCATCGCGGAGTCGTCTTCGCCCTTGCGATCCAGCTCCACGTTGATGTGCCCACCAACACCGCAGGCCCACTTGTCGTGCAAGCGACTCTCGCCGCTATCCCTGGTCCGCTGATACATTCCAATCAATGGGCCCAGCTCCGTCTGGCACATCATCGCCACGTACGGAATGATCTGCTTGTACGTCGGATCGGTCTCGCACTCACTGCGAGGAAGCCACAGCACACGCTCAGCCGAAAGTAAGCTAACCAGGTACTTGGACCAATCCGGCTGGAAACCCTGGAAGATCCCGATCTCCTCGAAGTCCACCGTCCGGATACACATAACTCGTTCGTCTTGTTTCGACATTGCTACTCCATACCAAAAAGCCATTTGATGAACAGCCAGCCCAGGGCCATCCCTGTGCCAAGCACAAAACCAGCGCCAAGTGCAACAAGCACTATGACCGCGCCAGCTCGAACGCTCTCCCATCCGCTTAGCCTAAACATACCACCGCCATCACCGCCGCTCCAATCGGCAGGATCGTCCACGCCCGGTGGCTCGCGAAACCGCGAGTCCAGCATAATCATGGAACCGCTCCCACCCGCGGCTCAGGTACATGCAGCTTACGAAGCCGCGACACGTTCTTCCTCGCCCACAACCGAAACTGTGCGAGTGACTCCTGAAGCGAACCATCCTCACGGTTGCCCCGCCAAAACTTCGCTGAAAGCTCCTCCGGTATGGGCGTGAGTAGCTCCCACAGCCTCGCCGGAATCTCGGTGGGTGTCTGCTCGAACTTAGGCACCGTGAGCGGCAAATCATCGTTACCCAGCGAACCGGATAATCCGATACGTACCGCCTCATCCTCCCCTGGGAGCCGAAACTTCACCTCACCCATCATAAACTGACCAAGCTGGTTCATGCGAACGTGCCGCACCAAACACCTCAGCTCGTGCGGCTGCGGTTCCACCCCCAACTCCCAGCCTTGCTGGAACACCATTAAGAAAGACCCCGTAGCGTGCTGACCACTCGACGTGTCCCAGCACCGGTTACTCAGTATGAACATTCAATCTCCTAATCGGGTTCGTCGCCGCAGTCCAGATGCTCCAGACCAAGATGCTCCATGATGCCACTGTAGTCACTTGAAATCTGGCTTAGCTGCTCTAAAGCGGTCTCCTGTAGCCGCTGCCGACCCTCGAACAACTCCGGATCTTCCATCTCTTCGTGGATCGCCTCTTCGATCATGGTCACCATGACACCTGGACGGATCATCAAGGCGTCCAGCTCGAAGCACTCATCACCATGCTCGGTCTGATAAGCACGATACCGGGCGTCCGACTCCTTGGCGGGATTGGACGGGGGATCGTACTCTTCAATCTGCGCCATCGTCAGCGCTAACCTCCGCACACGGATTCGAGGTGCGTTACTCACACCGCACCTATCGGTGGGAGTGGAATAGAGGCGCAACCGATCCCGTAGATCCCGCGTCATGTCAATCCCGGACGGATCGTGATCGGATAGGTGCAAGATGGTGATAGTCTGCCCCTTCTGCCCGTAGTTCAACAGGAACCGATACCGAGCGGCCTCCCACACAGACGAGGCCGAGGCATACCCCTTGCAAGCAAAGAATGGTACGTCGAGCGGCCAACACGCACGTCCAATAACCTCGGACAACGCTTCCTTCTCCACCCACACCTCCACCCGGCGGGGCTGCCCAAGCCACAAGTCGAGCTTGAACTGCCTGCAAACATTATCCAGGAACCTCTCCGGGTTCTGCCAGTGCGGGTTCTTCTCCAGCTCCCTACTGCGATCCGTGAAATGATCCCAGTCCAGAAAGCCCCCCTCCCGACCCTTGGTGCAAATGTCCTTGAGTCGAGCGTAGTTCTTCATCGTGTTCAACGTGCCCTCAGCCAGGCCCTGGCGCCGATTGTACTCCTCATCGACCCAGCTCGGTGGGAAAAGATCCTTACTGATAAACACGTAATACAACTGCCGCACCGTGAGTTTGTACTGGTCCGCAGCGTACTCATGCAGGATCTTGTCAGCCTGCCTGAGGATCGCCAGTGTCGGCCCTTGCGGGCTGTAGTCTTTGTAACGAATCTTCATTACTATCCCTTCGGTCCATTCTTCTTAATCCACTCCCGAGCATCCGCAGGACTCTGCATCCGCAGGCACTCGATGGTAGAAAGATCGCAATGTGTATTCAAGCACTCCAACTTCTCGCATCGCCTGATATACCGCATCACGATCTTTTCGGTTTCTTCGTTCGTTGGCATTGTCGTTTCTCTTTCTTTGGTGCAGGTAGCGCTTTCACAACCCTCTTAGCCGCTTCCTGAAATAGCTTTGCGGCAACATCTGGATGCAACAGCCTGTCCAGTTGCTCCCGAAACGCAGAGATCCCCTGAATCAGTGATTCAAGTGCTAGGCGATTCTCCGGCGTGTTGGGAAGCAACACCTTGTTACAATAACCGTTGAAGGACGTTCCCTCGGCTTCCTCTTCTGGCCAGCCCTTGCGAACTTGGTACAGTCGCTTACTGTGCCGTAACGACCGAGAGACTTTCCGCCCCTGCTTGGTCGTACCCAACTCCCACTCCGAGACCTCGATCTCAATCTCCAACTTCCCATTCAATCCGTCATTGTCATCGTACTTCGTCTGGGCCTCAGTGGGTTCCCGCAGCCCCCACTCCTTCCACATCACAGTTTTGAGCGGATGATCTCCTCCCTCGATCTCGATGAACAAATACGGCTCCCACTCGATCTCGAATGGCACCTCGATAGCCTTGAAGACCTTCTCTCGCAGCGACTCGATGTCGGTATCTGCCTCGTTGATCGCGTACTCCGGCATGACTACCTGAAAATAGGTCAGCTTCGTATCGCCCTTCACGTGACGATCCCTCACACTGCTGTAGCGACGTTCACGCTCCTTCACTACCCGCACCGGGATCTTCACCTCGTCACCAAGCGGCGACCGCCAGACCCACTCGTCGAACTTCTTGCCCGGCAGTGTCTGGGCGTCCCCCTTGTCCTTGCTAGTGAAACGACTTCTCCGCCTGCGCCCCTTGGTACGCTCCGCCTCTTCGAGCTGCTGATTCTGCTCGGCTATATCAACCAGCGGAGCAGCCTCGGCCTTCTTGCGCTTCTTCTTTTTACTCATCCTGCTGCCTCAAACTTTCTCGCTGGCAGGTGAGGCACAGTTCTTGCTGCACGTCGGCCGGATCGAACCAGGTGACCTTGTCGCAGGCGTGACAGTGCCGCTGCTCGTACGTTTCGTCGTGTGTCGCCGCCTCACATTCATTCTGCCCGATAGCGCAGAAGTGACACTTGACCTCTTCGAGGTCGTAGTCTCTCGGACAACGGAAGTCTTCTCGTCGCCGTTGCCGCAACACCAAGCGATTCCACGCATACAGACTCGCCGGTTTGACCTGCTCGTCTTCTTGCCAGATCTTCTCGAAGTCCGGAGAGGCCCCGGACAGCTCCGAAGTAATCCGAATCGAAAAACGCAGATTCACAAACTGACGCATGTCCTCGAACGGATAAAGACCGCGAGGGGAACTGAAACCAAACATGCCCTTGAGCATCTGGCAATAGCCAAGCGTCCAGAACTTGCTGAGAATTATAGAGGCCGGTGTTCCCGCCAGCACACGCAGCTCGAAATCGCCGCCGAAACGCCGTCTAGGTGAATAACCGTAATGCACGGCCAGCACCTGCACGGGAACCACCTCGTCTACTTCCTGACGGCACCAGGGGGGCGCCGGGTGCCTCAAGGCCAGCCGCTCCAGGTTTCCAGCCAGGCGCCACACACTGCTTTCCAGCAGATCCTCCGTCAACCTCACCCCCGCCAGAGACATCAGCGACTCGAACACCATTCCCCATGGCGTCTTCTCCGGGAGTTGCTTGTGAATCGCGGTAGTGAGGGCATCTAATACGCCGCCCTTAATCTCCTGGTCCAGGAAGCAAACCACCTCCGGGTCCAATAGGATCTGGCCCTTCAAGTGGAGGAGCTTCCCTATTGGATACGTCCTCGCTCTCATGCAATAAATCCTGATTCAACTCGTCCAACGTCGTCAGCTCGAAATACGAGTCTTCGGCCCAAACCAACACCTGCCTAGCCTCGTTGACCAGGTAGTGAATCACATCGTCCGGCTCTTGATGCGTGTCCAGCACGCTCCAGCCCGGCCAGTCGAGCGACAGCCCTGTGGCCTCTATCCTTCGGACGATCTCCTCCAGCACCGGCAGCTCGCCCCCCAAATTCGCATACCGGGCAATCGCCGTTACCGCGGCCCGCAACCGCTCTCGCTGCCCTGAGTTGACACTGGTATCTTGTGGCCAATACCGTAGACAGAAACTAGACTCCCCCTGCGGCACGCCGTCCTGCACGAACTCCAACCACAAAGAGATCGTGTCGTCCGTAGACGCATCAAACTCTTTGACCCGCCAGCCATCCCGAGGATTGGCATCCTCCACGTTCACACTAACGTTATTGGACTCGCTCATTGCGGAACCTGCGGAAGCTGCGAAGCGGGAGCTGCCTGCGGCGGAACTGCCTGCGGCGGAACTGCCTGCGGCGGACCGGGCTGCGCCGCGGCTGCCCGCATGCTATCGTTCGTCCGCTGCGCCAACTCGAACAGCCGCTCTGGACTGCGAAGCATGATCTTTGCCGCCTCCTGGAAGAGCTGCTCCGAATCGAGACTCGCGGCACCCTGGAGTGTGAAGAACAAGAGCTTCATCCACAGGCGCTGCCACTCCCTCACCAGGTAGTTGTTCCAAGGTGTGAGCATCTCGCGCAGCTTTTGCACTCGTTGCTCCTCCGGGATGTTCGTGGGGATCACGGCGTTCAGATCAATCTCGCAGATCTCCGGGTCTCCGTCTTCGTTATGCACCCCAGTGGGGAAGCTCACGATAGGCGGCTGCCGCTTGCCCGTCACGGACTCCTGGATACTGCGATAGGCCGAATTGATGATCTCCCAGCGATTCACGGTCTCCACAAAACCGCGAATCACCTGATCCATAGCCAACCCCGCATCGTGCTGCTGCTCCGTATGCGGTGGCACGGCCTCGGGATTTGCAGGTGTCTGGTACGCCTCCTGCGGACTTATTGTCGCCCTAGTCGGGTCCGGCGGTGGCGACAAGGGTTGAGCAAAAGCCTGCTCAACAGCCTGTGTGGGACTTAGAGCGGAGGTGGGCTCCAAAGGAATCCCCTCGGCATGCGGATGCACCGGCTGTGGCGGAACGGACGGCGGCATCGTTGCGTTATTCTGAATAAGGGCAGCACTGCTCATACTAAACTCCTTTCTCGGCGACCGCGGCAAATCCAATCCAGGTCTGAAACCCAGGCTGACCGTCTGGTCGCGACAAAACATTACCAATGGCAAGAAACATCTTTTTGATTCGCAGACTTGCAGGAAGCAAAGCCACCGCGAGAGCCCCTGTCTGGGCTCCAAAGTGGACAAGTACCAGCGGATCGGGGTCCGGAAGTAGGTAGTCGAACATCGGCACAAAGACCTGCGGGTCAGTCTTGCTTAGACTCCACCGCATCTCTGCCGGATTCTCCGGTGGCAACTTCTCCTGCAACACCAGCCAGTGGTCGCCCGTGGTGCGAGCCGCATGGCGCACTCGCACACGCTGGCCGTGAGGATTACCCAGGTCTTTTTTGACAACGACTCCAACCTGCTCCTTGGCTCCGGGTACCGGCGGGGCGCTAAGATGTCGGAACTGCGAAGAAAGGTCGAACCGTACTACCTGGATATGAAAACCTGGTTGAAGCATGGCTAGTAGCCTTCTGGGACGGCCATCCTAGCCAAGTGGAAATTATGGTGACTCAAATCCAGAACCGCCTGGGGTTTGTAGTGCCGCCCCAAATTAGAATCGCTGCGACCTCGCCGCGGCGACTTGGAATGCCGCCCCATCTCGTCCGCATTGAGGCGCACACCTCGGTCGTAGTGCCGCAGTTGCAATCCCTGCTGTCTACACAGTTCGCCAAACAAGGAGTCCCCGCCGTTGTGCTTCAGAGCCTTAGTTGGCCAATCGTACTTGCAAAACACATCGCGGCGAGCCACCCACCACGAACCCTGACAAAAACGAAAACAACGCCGACCCTTGCGCCGAGGCGGCCGACCCGCATGAGCATTGTACCACGGCTGCTGGACAATAAAAGCCCACTGATCCCCCAGCATCGGCTGATGCCAGATCTGCCCCAGCATATCGTAGCCCTGTATCTGATCGACAACGTCCGCGTACCACCCGGGTTTGGGATGATTCAGAAAACTATCATCATCGAACCACATTAGCAGCGGAGCAGGCTCCACCGGGTCGTCCCACCAGATCTTCCGCATGAGCGGGTACTTGCACTGATTCGCCTCCGTGACGTAGCGAATAACTGGTATCCCATGCAGAGCCTGAACCCGCGTGGCCCAATCCGTCGCGAAACAATACGTCTCGGAACAACAGTCATTCAGAACCAAACGAATGTCCTGAAGATAATCCTCCCCCTCCAAGAGAGAACCCGCAAGCGTGCCAAGACAGCGTTCGGCGAACTGCGGGTAATCCCCATAGAGAAGAGCGGAAATCGTGATGCGTTGTGTGGATGCTACCATTGGAAAGATCGGGCTTTCTACACCTAGCCGGGCCAGCATCATAGGTAGATTCGGTATTTTTTATCCACACCCAGGACTCGCCGCAAACCCTGCGAGTCTTTCTACCTAAAGGGGTCCCCACTGGAGTACCCAGCCCTGATCGAAACAGTCTCACTTGGAGTGGTGAGTTTCGACCGGAGCAGCCTCACGTGGTGGGGCCAACGCAATCTCACGGCCACTCACTGGCCGGGTCGTCGCTTCCGTCGCGCGGCCTGAATCCGGGCGGCGGCGCTCACACGCTTCTGGACCTTCTTCACGACCTTCTTCACGGCCTTCTTCGCCGCGACCTTCTTCGTCGCGACCTTCTTCGTCGCGGCTTTCTTCGTCGCGGCTTTCTTCGTCGCGGCCTTCTTCACGACCTTCTTCACGACCTTCTTCTTGGCCACCTTCTTCTTCGGCGCCACAACCTTCTTCTTGACCGGCGCAGGCCGATTAGGCTGAGCAATCACCCGCTTCGCCTGCGTGATCGCCTCACCCAATCGCACGGACACGGCCGTGAGCTTCTCGATGGCAGCGTCCATGACCTTCTTCGCCGCTTCGAGCTGTGGGGCTGTCTTCTTGGTCACCCCTTGACCCGCGGCCACGCGCACGAAGACGCCCTTGTCCCAAGCGGGTATGCGATTGACGAGCTTCTTGGTGCTACTGGTCATGTCGGAAAGGCCCGACAACACATCCTTGGCCACGCGAACGTTGCGACCCGGGGTATCGCTCGTGGTGCGCGAGCCGAGTATCGCCTTGATGGCTTTCTCTAACGCGCGAACCGAAAGACCTTCCTCCAGAATGGCCTTTTCCAGCTTGGTCCGATGCTTCACCGCGTCGGTGCCACCCAACCCGGAGAGCGCGTTCAGATGCCCAAAAGTAATTCGCTTCCCACCCGCGCCTACCCGCTTGATCATCTGCGCAACCTGCGGGCGAGTGTAAGCATTGCAGAACCGCTGGCAACTCCAAAGCACGTTGGGGTCCTCACCCAGAAACGCGGCCAGTGTGGGCACCGCAGCATCACCGTATTTGGCCTCGTTGTTGTTCACGTCCCGCACGTACTCACCAAGCCCGTACTTGCCAAGCACCTCGTGGCTGATGATCTCGTCAGCAGCCTTTTTCATCTTCGCGGCCATAGCCTGGAGCGGCTTCGGCATCATCTGGAACAGCTTCTTCTGCTCCGCGGTCAGAGCGATAATTGATTTCGCCATTGGGGTTTCGTCCTTCCTAATTGTGGAGTCGAAAACGTTGCATAAGTATCCGATACGCTAGTTCTTCTGCTACCTCTTGCTGCTCGGGAGGCGACTCCCGGGCAATCGTCGTCAGCGCGTTGTACAGGTCGTACACATTGCGCTGACGAAAAACACCCAAGAGATCCTCATCAGGGGCATCGTACGTCGGAACGCGGCTCCCTTCAACCCGGTCACCCCGATAACTCCCATTCGCGAGAGCATGGTTGATCGCCCGCTTCGCCGAGATCTTCGGCAGTCTCCCGCGAGACAGCCGTCCGACCAGGCTCTGAGCCCGCCGCACGTGCGCCACAGGGCCTCCCCCTAATTGTAGGGATTCTGCCTGCATATCCGCCGCCAAGGTCTCGAAATCGTTCTCCTGCACCTCGGCGGCAGCTTGTACCCGAAGTTTCTGGAACAACTCTCCAATTTTCGGACCGAACTCCCCGCCCTTCAAATGCACCAACCGGCCAATATCCAGCAACGACGAGGTTCGACGCCACTGCCGAATGATCAGCATCCCCGTCCGGATCGAGCAATCGCCGATCTCGGAGTTAGAAAAGTGCCACCCCCGATAGAACGGCTCGCGTCTCCCCTTCGCCGCAGGCAACGAGAACAACCTCTTGGTGTCTCGATACCGAAGCACCACCCGGCGGCCCTCCAAAGTCGCCTCGAAGAACCGCGGCAGTGACTCTTGCTCCCTCACGAATTCCCGAGTCTGCTCGAACAGTTCCAAGTTGGACAAGAACTTATAACGAGGCCCCACAACACCCTCAACGCTGAGATTTCTCCGATCCATTATGAGGCCATGGCCCTCTAACCGCTCCTTGAATCGCAACCGAATCAGATCGTTGATCTGATGAATCGCCAGAGCCGGATCATACACCTTCCACTCGTCGGCCTCGGTAGCCTTCCTGCGAAGCCCCGACACGTTGCTTACGAGCTGAGCCAGACCCGGTGCGAGCGCCGAGCACAACTGGCTAAGCCCAATCGTGGTGAATCGAAACCTCCGCTGCACCCGCCCAGAGCTATCAAGCATCACATCCTTGAGCTTGTTGATCTCCACGGGCTCTGTAGCGTCCTGCGCTCGCAAGATACGCTCCAAATCGACCGCGCTCTTCCCCTCCTCCTGCTCGGAGAAACGATAGCACTTCGGCGGCACTGCAATGACCACGGCGTCTTTACTCATCTTCCATATCCCACGGCCTCGCGCGCTCCTCTCGAAACATGATAGACGCACTCTGCAAAAGCTGCTGCCGCTCGTGCAAGTTGAGCAGACCCTGTGCCACAGCCCGCATCTCCCAGCTCACATGCACCCGCTGAAACTCCACCAGCGCTTTGCGTTCCCGGCTTGTAATCCCCGCAGGTATCACGGAGCCCACTGCGCCATCCGCCAGCCTCTGCAATACTATGGAGAGGTTACGAGCAAGCCTCCGAGCTGGCTGCTGCCGTCCCAGTGACGTGAGCAGGCGATAGGTCTTATCGGAAATCCGTTTCCTCTCAAACAAGTACTCGCAGAGAGCCAGGAACTCTCGACAGCTTGCGGCGGAAACGCTCGCAGCACTGTGTAGAACAACATCCTCCCCACAGCTCGTAGAGGAAGAATCGAACCATTTGCGCTTCTCAGACATTCGGGCACCACATCCCACCACACTCGAAGTCGATTTCGCTGAGCAGCACGGAGAGCGGCTCCAACACAAACCGCCCGCCGCTCGGCCCGATACAAACCACACGAACCCCGGGAACGTCCCTGTTGGGAGCACCGTTACGAAGAACCAGGCCGATACTGCCACCGCGCTCCCGTACGGGCCGCGCCCCGTCCTCGCCAGGTAGGTACTGGCCCTTCAGATAAGGCCAATGAAACACTAATCCGAAGTGGCCGTCAATCCCACCTCCGTACGCTCGGCACTCCCGCCGCCACTCCTCCACGAACTTACGAGTCGGGAAATTGCCAAACAGATCTGACACTCGACTCTGCTCCCGAATCTGCCGCCAGCGTCTGGCGACCAGGATCATCGGGAACGTGGGAAACTCCTCGTGGAATATCCGCAGCTTCAGAATGCCACCGCCCTGCCGCCGCAATCGTTGCCGCACACCCGACCCCAACTCGTAGCGGCTGCACAGGTGTGCAACTATCGTGTCCTCGTACTTCTGCGAGTCCTTCGCGGCGTAATCCGCAGAGCCCAGTACGTCGTCCTCGCTGAATGGAAGTTGAGAACTCATCGGAGCTTCTCCCGAATCTTCTTCTTGGCGGCGCCCCGCGTGATACGATAGTCCACGCCCGGCTCGAACTCGCGAAAGATCTTGATACCAAAATGATGTCGGAGTTTCAGCATCACCTCGTCGTTGTCAGACAGAATCGCCCCGGCCTCTGCGAACGAAACCGGATCTGTCTTGGGAATCCCCAGCGTCTTGGACCAGACACCCTTACCCTTGTTGCCCAAATCCTGCCTGTGCAAATCGAGCACGCCCGGGTCATCCACGTCCTTGTCGCCCGCCCATCGCTTGCGTTCCGAACCCTCCATCCCCAACAGTAAGTCGATGGTAGCTCCGTGCCAGTTGAACACTGTTTTCTGACGCCAAGATCCATCCGGGTTGTCTGCATCCGCTGGCTCGTCCCAGAAAAGCACGTCCACGAGGATACTCCGCTGGTCAATACCCAGGCTGCTCTTGGCGCACTTCATTCGCAAGCGAAGCACTTCATAGTCCTTCATGTGCATTCGCTTGACCCTCGCCATCTCGATCTCGAAGGTCTCCTGGAAATTCAGGCCCATGCCGCCCGGCTTGTCGCGAATCAAGAAGCCCTGCTCGGTCTTCTTTGCCTTGAGATGATTCACCGCGGTGATCGCGAAAGGCCACCGACGAATATCTTGCGGGATCTTCCGCATAAACTTGGTGATGCTCTGAGCCTCGACAGGATGGTCCCGCCCGGCATGCCCTTTCTTCTCGATCCGATGCTGCGACTCCATCATGGACTTACCCATAATCGAGTCCACGGTCATGTGAACCGGCCAGACCATACCTGGGCCCTTGTTGGTCTTGGTCCCGATCATCCTGAGTTTGAGTTCGGAAAAAATTGCCTGCATGTGGCTCTGCCAGTCATCAATACCATCGCACGGCACGAGACCAGTGGCTCTTGCGTACTCGTAGCCAATGATGGACTGTGCAAACGTCTTTGAGAACTTGGACTCGCTCTCCAGTGTGAAAGCATGCCCGGCGCTTTCCTTGAACCACCGCGTGATCTCGAACACGAACCCGCTTTTCACGGACGCCTCTGGACCAACCACCATCACTATACGACCCAGTGGGTACACGGTTATCCCAAACAAATACTCCAAAGAGAACGAAGGAAACGGAATACCCACATCCACGGTCTCGTCGCTGCCAATCATTACGATGTCCGGGTCACCCTTCTCCTTCTGTAGCCGGTCCATAATCGCATCGACGTAAGCACCAGCGCTCTGCTCGACTCGATCCGGCTGCCAGGCTTCCTTGAACTCCTGAACCTTGGTCTTCTTCTTCGTTTTCTTGACAACCTTCCGAACCACCACCTTCTTGACCACCTTCTTCTTCGCAGCGGATGAGGGCCGAGGGGACTCCCCGGGGGAGTCGGTCGCGATGTCGCGTCGGGGCCTTGCCTTCGGCGCCTCTCTAGTCTTAGCCATGCACATCTCCTAAAAAGGCTCCAACCCGCCCCGTTCGCACGGGGCGGGCGTGGAGCAAACAATCGTGCTAGACAATCGTACTAGCTGCTCTTCTTCTTTCGGCTCGGAGGAGCCTTCTTGACCACCTTCTTGACCACCACCTTCTTCTTCGGAGCGGCCTTCGGAGCGGCCTTCGGAGCGGCCTTCGGAGCGGCCTTCGGAGCGGCCTTTGGCGCGGCCTTCGGAGCGGCCTTCGGAGCGGCCTTCGGAGCGGCCTTCGGAGCGGCCTTCGGAGCAGCCTTCGGAGCGGCCTTCGGAGCGGCCTTCGGAGCGGCCTTCGGTGCGGCCTTCTTTTTCTTCGGAACAACCTGCTTCTTCCTGGCCGTGCGGGTTCCGGTCGCCGCCTTCTTCTTCGGCGGGGTCCCGCGAGCCGACGACCTTGCTTCCGCCTGATTGGCAAGAGCCTGGAAGTCCTCCTCGTCGGGATCGGGGTCCTCAGCCTCGGCTTCGGGCTCCGCGTCCGACACCTCCTCGTACTCGTCGCTCGCGACATCGTCGGGGTCCTCATAGCTCTCGGAAGCCTCCTCAGACGCCTCTTCAGACGCCTCCTCAGACGCCTCCTCAGATGCCTTCCCGGGCTCCTCCGCGTCTTCCTCATCGACCTCGACCTCCTCGAACTCGTACTCGTCGTCGCCCTCCTCGACTTCGACCTCGACCTCTTCGTACTCGACCTCTTCGCCCTCGCCCTCTGCGACTTCGACCTCCTCCTCGACCGTCTCGTACTCGACCTCTTCGCCCTCGCCCTCCTCGACTTCGACCTCGACCTCTTCGTACTCGACTTCTTCGCCCTCGCCCTCTGCGACTTCGACCTCCTCCTCGACCGTCTCGTACTCGACCTCTTCGGTCTCGGCTTCGGCGCCCTCCTCCTCACCCGCGGCGTCGATCTCATCGACCTCTTCGTACTCGACCTCTTCGCCCTCTGCGACTTCAACCTCTTCGGCTTCGGCCTCTCCGGCTTTGGTCTCGACTACTTCCTCATACTCGGCGTCCGCGGGAACCCCAGCGGAGCGTCGGCGATTGCGGCTACCCGGAGTCAAACTCTCGCCCAACTCCTCCTCGTCATCAGGATCGTCCGCCGGGACATCCCCGCCAACCGCAACCTGCGTGGCATCGGACAACACCGCCTGCACCTCCTCGGTGAAGAACTCTGGATGTCGCTGCCATCCAAGTTCGACCATCTCCCGATAATGCCGCAAGGCCCTGGCGATCAGCAAGCACTGCTCCTCGATACTCGGGAAGTACAGAATATCGTCCAGGAAGACGATCTGCCGCTTCGCCGTGGTCAGGAACGGACCCTTGGCCGAATCCTCCAACCTCGCTGTCTTTTTCAGCAACTTGCCATTTCGGTGGAGATGCTTGTCCACTCGAACCTGGTAGCCCTGAATATCCTCGGCTTCGTCCTTTTTGCCCCGCTGGCCCTCACCTTGACCGCCCACACCGAACTCACCGTCGTCATCCTCGTCGTCCCCCGGAGACCTCGCCAGGAAACCCTCGGCCTTCGGATTGTAGATGGTCAAGTATCGCCCGTGCTCCGGGGCTACCACGTCGCCGTGGAGCATCGAGTTCTCCCAGTCGCTCTGGTCTCCCTCCCACTCGGGATTGGTCGCGTTGAGGGCCTCCTTAACCCGGTACACCAGAGAGCCCTTGAAACGAGGCGAGCCCTTGAGCTGAATGATCGGCGGCGCATCGTCGTCGGCCAAACCAATCGGCACACGCAGAGCATCCCTGCCGAAATACACGTCGTTGCCTCGCTTGAACACCAAACCACCCATGAACAGCAAAGATGTGGGCGGACTGATAATTCGCTTGCTACCGCCAAGCAGCTTCGCCCACTTCGCGATGTACTGCGACTGCGAAGTGCCCTTATCCGGGTTAGCTATCGCGTTGACAGCCCTAAACAGCACGGCGGCCGGGTTGGCCTTCCACTCGTCCGGCGTACTGTTCTCCTTGTCGTACAGCAAGAAGGTGACCGCGTCGTCGTCTACACCCCAGTAGGACACGGCCGTCACTTCTCGAATCCAATCGCGGAAACCATTCGGCTCGATGTTCTTCCGAATCGGGTCCAGCTCCTCACCAGGCTTCGCGGGATTCCAAGTCGGCAAGGGCCGTACGATCATGTGCCCGTCCTTCCAGGAAGGCCGCAGCAATTGCACCTCCGGTACCGTGCCGCCATTCGGTAGCCGACCCCCCGCCTGCAACAGGGTACGGTCGTCCGGCGGCGCGTTCGTCGGCGCCGTCATGCCCTTCTGCGCGTCCCTGGTCCGCTTTCTTGCCTTGGGCGCCCCCGGCACTTTCGTCCTCGCAGGCGCCGTGGCTCCCTTCTTCTTCGTCGTTCTCTTCTTCGTCGTAGTCACAGTAAACAGACCTCCAATGAGTTGAAACAAAATCAAATTTACCGCCCCCAGTGTACCGCTGCACACCGGGGAGTCAACTGCACAAGATCATGCGGGATCAGGACGCCAGAGACACAAGTTCTCCTCCATGAACATCCCCAACCCAAATCTTGTCTCTCAGCTCTGGATGCGCAAAACCGCTCTCAGTCTGCGTCCAGTGCGCGTACTTCGGATTGAGTCCAACTTTCATGCACTCATCCGGAGTCATATCCTGTCCCCACCGGTGATACGGATCAATATCCGCACCCAAGTAATAGGGACCTTTGCCTGTCGGCATTCCGTCCAGCGTACATGGGTAGATCGGCACGCGATTGACCATGCACTCGGGAATCACTTCGTCGATCACCCGGGGAACATGCTCGTACGGAACCTCCAACAACACTGCGTCGTGAATCTGCGCCACCAAGTGGTAGACCACATCCGGAACCTCCTCCCGATAATGATACAGATGATCCACGGCCCGACTCATCAGATCTGCAATCATACCCTGCATCGGGAAGTTCATCGCCTGTCGCTCGAAATCGCCCACTACCGCCCACTCGCGAGCGAGCGGGAAGCGTCGGAAACGACCAAGACAGCCACAAATCCACCGGGGATCTTTGGAGCGAGCACGACAAGCCTCGAAGAAAGGCACCAGCCGCGGGTACATACGGAAGATCGTGTCGATCACCCGCTGCGCTTCCTCGACCGTGATATTGACTCCCTCCTCCTTCGCGGCCAGCGCGATGGCCTTGGCTCCCCGCCCGTAAGCGATGCCGAAAATCACATTCTTGGCTACAAGCCGCATGTGCTTCATCCCAATCGAGTTCAGACCGCCCTTAGTGGGCTCGCAGTCCAAACGAAACGCCATCACCGCCACATGACTGTGTATGTCGTAGTAGTTGGGATCGCTCTCCGGCAACATATTTCGCTGCGCGTGGTCGATCATCCTCTTGTCGCCAGACATGATCGCCATGCCCGCCAACTCGGCACCAGTAAGGTCCGCCTCCAAGAGCAAGTGCCCCGGTCGAGCCGTAATGATGGTTCTGAGGGCCCACTTGTACTCGGAACCCAAAATCCGCTTGTAATCCACCTCCCTTCGCTTAGTCAAGTTTTGCAGCGGCGGACGGGCGGAGGCCCATCGACCGGTTTCCTTGGTTTGATAGAAGTGAGTTCGCACCCGACTATCGTCGCAGACCGCGGCTGGAAGCCCGCCTGCGTAGACGTAGTAGCCATCCTTCTTCAAGAACGTCTCTGTCTTGTCCGGCAGCGCCTCGATCTTCGGTACCCTCAACATGCTCTTGAGCACCTGGCTGATAAACCGGTAATCCCGGACCCAGGTAACCTGCTTGCTGAAATCGTACGTGCAATAATCCAGTTTCGTGGGGTGCCATTTACGAACATTCTGATTGTCCTGCGCCAGAATGGCCAGGCACATCTTGTTCGTGCCCGGCGTCTTCTGGTCCTCCAATCCTTTCTGCACCACCTCGATCCATCGCATGGGACGCTTATCCGTAGTGAGAATCGGATTGAGCTTCAGGGATCTACCGCCCGGCGGACGCTTCCTGATCGGAGGCGTGCCCTCCGGGTGTTCGTGCCCGTTGTACCGCTCCCCGTAAAGAAACTCGCGAACATGGTACACCGAGTTCAGATTCATATCGGGCCACCGGGCCCAATCTCTCACCGTGCTCTCCAACTTGGCCTTGGCCGACATGTAGGTCTCCGTGAGACGGTCAAGCCGCTCCCGGTCGATCTGCACGCCGTTCATGTTCATCTCCAGGGCCGCTGGCTGGGCTCGCATGGAAATCCAAAACGCCTCCCAACAGTTGTTGTTGAAACGGTCCTTGGATAACCTCTTGGTGAACTTCACCGCGATCCGCCAAGTAACATCGACATCGTAAATGCCGTAGGGGATCAACACCCCATCAGGGCACTCTCCAAAGCCCTCCAGTTCCTCCTTTTTCAACTTGTGCTTATTGCAATAATCCGCAATCCACTTGGTCAGTGCCACATCGTAACGAGGAGCAGTTGTATGCCGCAGCGTGAGAGCCGTCAGGCTGAAGTCATCGGTCTCTGCAATACCGTGTGCCGCCAGGCCGGTATCGAACCCGCAGCCCTTCTTACGTCGCCACTGCTTCATGTACTCCGTCCAAGTGTCCGGAACCATGAACTCCTCGCGAAGGTCGATACCGAAGTCGATCAACCATTCAAGGTCGGCAGAGAAGAAGTGGCCTGCGAGCCTTCTTCCCTTGCAAATTCTCTTAACCCATCTCGCGACATCCTTTCGGCCTCCGCCCTCGAAAGCCCAAGCGCCACCCGGAGCACGTAGCCTAATGCAAACTCCGGCCTTGTGCTTCCAGGAGAGTTGTATAGTGCGTAGGTAGCTACCCTTGTTCTGAGGATGCTCACCGTGCCATTCCGCGTCGATTGCGAGGAGATTGTCTTCGCAGTCCGCCTCGATTTCATGGTACAACTCCTTCAATTCGTCGAGCGAAGTAATCGTCCTGTGATCGAGACCCTCCTCCTCCTTATCCCAGCGCATTCCCTTGAGCATCTGCCCGAACCTGGCCACACCGTTGATGTACATGTCCTCCTGCTCGGGAGCATGCAGCACAGCAGCCGGGTGCGTGATGGCCATAACCAGCGCCTTCTTGTACTGGATCTTGCCCGCATCCTTGCGGCTGATCGAGTATTCCCACTCGACAATACGGCCCTGCATGTTACTAATTGAGGCCCGAAACCTGTCCTTCCTCTTGAACCCACCCTCGTACTCCAACAGAGCCGCACTCGCATCGGCCCCCAAGCACAGAATGTACTTGGGCTGCACGATACGGATCTCCTGGTGCAGAAACGGAAGCCACTCCTTGATCATCGCCGCAGTCAATCTCGTACCTCCGGAATCTGCTTCTGGATGCAAGGTCTTCATCAGGTTGGTAATGTACCAACGGGAAATCCGGGGAAGTCCCAGGTCTCGGCAGGTCTCCAGGAATAACTGCCCAGAGTTGCCGATCATGTTCCGCCCCTGATTGTTCTCTTCGTCGCCCAGCATCTTGGCAATCACCATTACATCCGCCCGGCGAGGTCCACGACACTTTCCGAATGGATCTCCCCACACATGCCCGCTCACCACCGACAAGTTGCGGCGCTTGCCTTTGTGCGTAAACGGAACAGTCATGTCGCCAAACGAATAGAGAATCTTTCTGAACAACGAGGGCAGCGTCTGGCCTACCTGCTCCAATCTCGCATTGCGGCTCTTCCCAGTTATCTCGAAAGTTCCACCAAGTGCTTCGGCGTACTCCAAGATGTTCGGCCCAGGTAGCGGCAGGCCCGGAGCATTCAAAGGAAACATATCCCCCGCGGGCTGCTGGGACCGCTTCTGGTTTGGCTGGTTCCTGCGCTGCGCCAACACCGCTTTCTTCTTCGGCTTCTCGTCGGCCTTGCCAATAACGTTAGTGGCGACCGGCTCTGCTGGTTTCGCGACGGGCCTGGGGCCACCTTTGCGAATCAGCTTTCTGCGTTCTTTTGTCATATCGGCTTCCTAAAACTGACGGGGATACCCACCAGATCTGCTTTCTCGCGAATGTAGTCTCGCAACCACGTACGCTCGCTACTCCCCGGGTCTACTTCCACTGGAAGATACACTTTCAGTACGCGAACAGGGGCTCCCTGATTCGCAAGCTGACCATACAGTTTCTCAATGTGGTGAATCTTGTCCCTCTTGTCCTTCTTGGGGTCCAACAGGATAACGATCACCGCCTCCTCCGGTCGATGCCGCTCTGACATCTCCTGCAACAACAGTCGCCGAAGCGGAGCACCCATTGTCTTTCCGAACACGCCCATCGACTGTATGCCCATGCTCCATACGTCGGTCATGCCCTCCACGATAATCGCGGTGGGATGCTTCACGGCTCTCCAAAAGTTGTAAGCCACCTGGGACCGCCTAAAGCCTGGCGACGACCAATACTTGGCCACACCTGCTTTGTTGAACGGCACGCCCTTCACGTCGTCCCCAATGTACCTCGCCTGCCATCCAACCATCTCACCCCGCCAGTAAATCGGAATGATGATCTTGTCGGACGCCAAGTTGTACACATGGGCTCGCGGGCAATACGCCGCACCCCATAGCCTCCCGATTTTCTTGGGATCGAAATGCCTGCCTATCAGGTACTGCACCGCATGGTGATTCGGGTGGTTTCTTGCCAACTCGTCAAGTCGCCACATCGGACCGGGCGGCGCAACCTCTCGAACCTCGCTCGACGCCTTCTTCCCCTCCCCGATCCGCAAGGTCCCAGCCATGTCCCGTGAGATAGAGTAAACAGAATCCCAAAACAGCTCGCAGTTCTCGTAGTCCTCAAAGCACCGCTCGTTAAAACACTGCGCAAGCCACATATTAAGCGAGCCCGTCTGCGTGTCCTCTACACCAAACCGGTGATTAACATAAAGTCTCGGTCGATGATCCTTACAAAACGGACACCGCATCCGGTACTCCTCACCGGAATGCTCCACCTCTCGCTTCAACTCTCCCGCCTCCCCCGGCCGCGTCCGCCGAAGAGACCACTCGATTCGCTCGCCAGGTGCGACGATCTCGATAGCTTCCCGTCCGTAACGACGAACCAGTCCGCCGTAAAGAGACGGATTGAGCACCTCGATTGTCATATAGTACGCGCTCCTCGTCTGCGACGACCCCTTGCGTCCTGGTTCTGCCGTTGTACCTCGGTAGGCGATTCCCCCTCGCCGTCCATTGGCGCCGCAGGCGCCACACCGCCCTGCACGGTTTCCGCGAGCGCGCGGGACGTAATCTTGCGGCTCTTGAGTGTGTAGTTCGCCGAATCATCCACGACCCGCTGCTGGGCACCAAGCAGCCGCACGATAATCGGCGGCATAGATGCTTCCCGTCGAGCCTTATTGCAAACACACACCATCCGATCCTCGCCGTCCTTCATCCCGTACATCACGCAAAAATCCAGGTTCTCGGCGAACGCTTTACCTTCTGCCGAATCGGTGTACTTGGGAACGCTCCCCGCCGCCAGTGTATTCGCCTGCGTGCTCAACTGATGTATCGACCACACAGGACAGAAAAATGGCACAGCGACTTTGTTCTTCATGTGCAGCGGCCAACGGTTGATAAGGTGCCGCAGATTTGTACCGTGATCCATACCGTTTGCGTCGAGATGCCTCTCCGCCGCGGCGCCCACGTAGTCTGTAATCACCATCTGCACGCCGGTCGGGAACTCAGGATGAGCAAGCCGAGCTTGTCGCTGATCCTTGCGCATAATGGCCGCCACCTCGTCAACCAGGTTCGTCCCCCGAAAACCAGCCGCCTTATCATTGCCAGTCAGATCGACCACCCGCCAACACGCATTCAGCACCTTAATGGCCCGCCGGGTCCTCTCGAACTCGCCCCCTACGGCCTCCCCCGCCCGAAGCTGGTGAGCGTATCTCACCTGCTCGTAATCCAGCAGAGTATTCCTATTGCTCAGCACGCCCTGAAGATCCCTTCGCTTGACAGCCAGCTTGATCCGTTTGTGCGGCACCGCCGCCAGAAACGCCAACGCTCGCAAGCGTAAGGACGGTTTAGGCTCTTCCCACGTGAAGTGATACGACAACCGTAACGGGCCTGTTCTGCCGCCCTGATGCCAAATGTTGTACGCCAGCTTGGCGCCCATAGCACTAAGCATCACCCCGGTGGTCGTCTTACCGCCACCGTACGGACCGAGCAGTCCAAAGGACTCCGTGCAGCCATGTCCAAATCCCACCGACTCCGCCTCGTCCTCTTCGTCCCCGCCCAAAAACCGGTTGATGAAGTCTACCCCGGTATCCCGAAGATCGAGAAACTCGTTCTCATCCAACCAGTCATCCTCAAACGCATCCTTGAGCCCGGTCGAGCCCACTACGGTTAGATCTTCCGTGCGAGCCACCGCATCCTGAAACAGCTCGTATATGTTGACGGGCGTGTAACCTGTCAATCGTGCTCGCATCTCGTCGGCGAGCCGATCTTCCATATACTTCGACAAATACTTGTCGCCCATCCGAGGTTTAAGCGACTTCACCGGAGTGTCGAAAGCAAACCCCAGAAAGAGAGCCAACTTTGTCTGCTCCTTCTCGGTCAGCGCGTCCGGATCTTCCGCCAGGAACCTCGCGAGCCCTGTCTGCACGTAATGTTCCTCCGGCAAAGCATCGTTCTCGGTGTGGTAATCACAAACTACCTGCCACACCACCGCATATAGCCGGTCATGCTCGGCGATCAGCTCGTAAGTCAGTATCGACTGCGCCGCCTCGAACGACTCAGGCTGCCGAATGAGCGTAGCGAACAAAACGTCTTTTTCCCCGGGTCTGAGGGGGACCCGTGTCTTCTGTACCTCACGTTTCTTAGGCATCAGTAATCCTCCGGAAGCGACAGCCGTGCCGCTTCAGCTTCTTTTTTCAAGTGCTCAGGAATCCAACCGCCCCACACCTCGTCGTACAGCGACGGTGCGAGACAGTATTGCCGCAAGGCCAACGTCTTATACATCCCTGCGTGACGGGGCAGGCCCTCGCCGGTTGCCACGCAGTAACGATACAGTGGGGAAAGATTCACTGTGTCGTTCACAATCACCGACCGCAAGCACTCCTGCTCGGAAGACTCCGGGAAGAAGTCCTGCTGATCGAGCGCCGCTATTGCGAACGCCTTCTTCTCCTGCTCCCAGGCTTGTCTCACCCGGGCTCGCAGCTCTTTCTTGGGTATTACCTCCTTCCAAAGTGCCAAGGCTACCGGACCGTGCAAATGATTCGGCTGAGGAACCGGCCGATGCGGCCCCCTGCTCTCGAAGATCCTCCGTATGAACTCCGGGTAGTCCAAAATCTCGTGGTCGATCAGGAACTGAGCAATCTTCGGCCAGACCGGTAGCGAGTACCTCCCACTTTCCAGCCGCCTACCCTCATCCCATTGCTTGCCCGGCAAATAATTAGGATGGCTGCCTGACAGGCTTCGCCACATCCTCCGCTGGTTGATATACTCAGCCCGGACCGCTTGGGACAGATCCTCCACCAGCGATTGTCGCGGTCTCCGTGTTCGTTTCCGCGGCTCATTCATCGAACAGTCGCCTCTGTCTACGGTCTTCCCTGGTTCTCGGCTGGATCTGCTCCCAACCATTCGCGCTGTAGTTCGTCGCTCTGTCGAGCGCTCGCCCGTGTAGGCGATCATCGAACTCGTCGAGGTAATCAACAACGACGCTAAACTCCTTCCCTGTCTCCTCGCAGGTCCTGGAAGTCCGTCCCGGGATCTGCGTGTCGGAAATGGCGCTATTCTTCCCATCCGCGCGAATCAGCACCGCAAGTTGCCTGAAGTCCACACCGCGCTTCCACACGCTGTTCGCAATCACCTTCCTCAACCGCCCGGCCTCGAAAGCCTTCTTGAGCTTGTACCGCCGCTCCGCAGTCATACGCGGCTCGTTCGGCGGGATGAACTCGTTGGTGATGTACCACAAACGATCCTCTTCCGAGAGTCCGTTCTCGCTATGACAAATAGAAAACTCCGGCAAGAGCCGCTTGAGATTCATCGCATGCTCGATAGTCTCCACGGCGATCAGCACTTGATCGTCATCATCGAACTGTCGGGCGTCCTCCGCGATAAGCGCGTTTCGAGCATCATTAGTCCACAAGCCCCACCGGTCTCGCTCAACTGGACTGCGCACATGCGCTGCCGGATTGCCTCGTATGTTCACGTTTCGCCACCAGATCTGTATCGGCACGATACACCCGTGCTCCACAGCCTGCCGGTACGAAACCCTCGCGATCACCGGGCCGAACGGACCCTCCAACTCGAAGTGAGCCAGATCCATCCGATGCGACTGGCTGGCACTGAACCCGTACTTGCGAGCGTACTGGAATGACTTCGCTCCCACACTATTGAGATAATGATCCGTTGCGAACTCGTGAACTTCATCAACGAGAAAAATATCCACCGGCCAATCCACACGATGCAACGACTTGCCAGACACCACGTGAATGCCGTCTCCCTCGATCTTCCGTTTTCCGGAAATCATCCCCACGCGGGGAATACTTTTGGAAAGCTCGTCATGGATCTGCGTCAGCACATCGAGAGAATGTGTGGAAACCACAGTCTCGGCCCCAGGCAGTAGCTGGCAGAACAGTCTCATCAGCATGGACTTACCGTACCCTGGTGGGCAGTCAATCCGCCCGCACGAATACTTGAGCATCTGCTCGATACAGAATCTCTGCTTGTATCGCCAGTCCACCCCCCGCAAGCGCTGCCAGGCGGGCTTGAACTTCTTGGGGTCCTCCGGCCGCTCGTCCTTGACCACCGGGTGGTAACCGTGCTCACGTAGATTACGAGCTATAGTCCAAAGAAAACCGCTGCTCGTAATGAGCCGAGCCTGAAACCCCTCCCTTGCGGGTGTGTAAGTGTAACAGGCAATCGGAATCGTCTTCACGTTACTCCCGTGCATCTTCGCTTCTTTGCCGCGAAGCTGCACAACTCTTGTGTAGGAAAGGGCTTCGGTCACAATGCCGAAAACGGTCTCGCTTGGGTTATCAATCGCGAGAAGACCGCCATTCTTCCTTATCCTCACCGAGACTTTCGCCATATTCGCATACTCCAAATCCCTAAACAGGGGTTGCATGCACAGCGAAGAACCGTAAAATCTCCGGGTGTGGGGAATACACCACGGTTCGGCACTTGCCGCACAGAGCCGACGATCCCGCTGCTCAGGTGGTCGTCGGCTCTTTTTCTTTATTTCCCTTGCCGCGTCCCGTTGACTGAATCGACTCAACGGTGAAAAACCCGAACTCATTAGGGCACGCGGGGCTGATCCCACAATACTGCCCGGCCAGATCCAACAAGCGACGAAAATCGTCGTCACTGATCGTCTGTGGCACGATACACCGAAGCTCAACCACCGCACCGGGAAAGAACGCCTCGTGTTTAGCGAAACGATCCGTCTTGTAGTACCGATGAAAGTGCCCTCGTAACGTCGTCACTTTCTTGCCGTCGATCTCCTCGGTCACATCCTCCAGTGGATGCGACAAGCCCTCCACCTCCAAAGCAAAACGGATTTTCTTTACCTCCGCCTGGTGCTTACACAAAAGATCAGCGGCCCGCTTCAAGATCGCCTGCCACCAAGTATTCAAAAACGTAACCCGCCCATTCGGACTTCGCGGAAGCAAGAAGTGCAAGCGCTTCCTACCTCGCACGTAGCACTCCCGCTTGACGTTACCCAAGCAGGCCGAAATAAACTTGATTCTAACTCCCAGTTCTCGCATCCCTGCCACTCCCCTCCTGCCAAACAGTCAAGCCGTTCTCCCACTACACCTGGCCAAGTGTTGTCTCCACGCCTCAACCTCGGCCGTCAACCGGAAGAAATGCTCTGGCAGAAACAGGATTGAAGAACCCGCTCGGCAGGGCAGCATCCGCAGCCGCCTCTCTGAACAATCCGGTTTGCCTCTCGGGCGATTAACAACCCGCCGAACAACCGACTCGTACAACCTGGGCTCCGTTAGACTATCCAACCAGACGCTGCGAAGGAACCTCAAAAATACGTGGCATGCACGAAGCATCCCACGATGGCCATCCTTAGCCGCCGCAACACCATAATACACCCTCCAAAGAAAACCCGCAGGCCCTACCACATCTTGTGGTGGTGGCGTGTAATCACCACCAGTCCATGTGTCAAGCACGTCCTCTGCGAAGGCTACGGCCCCGGCAACGGAGGGTGTCAGGCCCCGCGATCCGGTTAGAATACTCTTCACAACTTCCAGACCATTGCCGCCCAGCCCGAGGGAACTCCTCAGCCGAGCATCGCGATCTGGTTTATGCGGGTCCACATGCCAACGCGGATCAACAATCGTCGTCAGCAACCGACACGCCGCAACCTTGTTCAGGTCCGGCAGAAAAGACAAGACGGGCCACGCCGGGTGGACGCGCAGAAACCGCTCCACCAGCGACGTGAGTCGGCGGCCCGCTCGCTCGAACTCCGCGATAAGCGCGAAGGTCACATAATCCTTCTCGGTAAGCTGATGCCAGCCACCGACACTCGGGGACTCCTCTTGTCCCATCATGCAGTGGAAGACGGCATCAGTCCGATCTTCTTTACCCGGTGACCAATTTGGATTCCCGAGCAACACGTTTACAGGTCTCCGCGTCGCGCACCGCCGTGAGTGCAACTCTACGATCAGTTGAGCGTTCTCCCTACATCCCAGCAAGCGCACGGAATCCGCTTCCGCAATCACCTGCTGTTGAACAAACTCACTAGGAGGCAGAGAAGACATGAACGAAGATCTCCCCGGCTCACTGAACCAAATCGCCTCATCAGTGGTGTGCAATCGCAGTTCGTCGATTCTTTGAGCAGAATCCATCAAGCTACCTTATTCGAGTGTAATCACCTGGTCAAACACCCTCTGGAGTTGTTGGTGGTGTGTAATGATGATCACTTGGTATCCCTGGGCCCGCACCAAACCTCGCAGGTTGGTCAGAGCCGCTTCCAGACAATCCAAGTTTCTTGCGTCGATCCAAGCCGTGGGCTCGTCCAACACTAGCATACCAATTTGACTCGCAAACATGGAGTTCAGAGTCCACCGGAAAGCCAACGCCAGCACGGATTGCTCCCCGCCCGACAAGCCTTCTCCCGGCATCACGGTACCATTTGGGAAATGCGCTACGAAGCGCAACTCCTCGTCTGTTCGCACCCAGAAGGGACTATCGAACTGCTCCAAGGTCTCATTTATGCCACTTTCCATGCGGCGTAGCGCCCGTCGATGTACTCTCCGGGGCAAGTTGTCCCGATGCAGTACCTCCCGCATTCTTTCCTGTCGCCGCAACCAGATCTGGGCTCGTCCGCTCCTAGAAAGCAGAGTCTGCACCCTCCCCAACTCCTCTGTCTGCTCGGTAATCGAGACCTCGTGAGCCGAAATCAAGGTCTCCGCGGCAGTAACATGCTGCTTCGCCTCCGCGTCGGCATCGAGGAGTTGTTGGGCCTCGACGACCTCCTCGTCGTCAACCGCGTTCTCCTGACGCTGCTTCTTAATCTCGGCGAGTCTCTCCTTAGCCGCACGATGCTTGCCCTTCAACTCGCTCTTCTTCTCGATGGCCTCTCGGTTCGCCCCGACGAGCCCCTCGTCGTCCTCGTCGTCCGGGTCCCCGTTAAACCGAATACGCGCATCCACCGCCGCATTGACCACAGCCTGCAAGTGAGTCTCATTGACCTCCCTGGGCTTCTCAACCTCGCTGTACTCTTCCACTGCCAGACGTGCAGCGAGTAGTAGCTTGTGATGCGCCTTGGTTTCTGCGACGGCCTTGGTTAGAGCCGTATTATACTCCCGCCACGTGGTGAGCTGCTCGTCGCGAGCCTCTTCCTCCTTTTCGCGAGCTGGAAGCTCTCGCTTGAGAGTTGCCAGTCTCGCCACCGCCGCGTCCCCGTGCAGATCCGAACCGCACTCGTCGCACACGCCAACCTCTTTCGCGTTCGCGATCCACCTCGTCCACTGAATCACATCCGCTTTCGCTTCGGACCAAGCGGTTCTCAAAATGTCCTCGTCCGGGAGATCCGGCTTCACCGGATGCTTGATGGACTGCTGTGACAACTCGTTGTACTTGGTCTCCCGAGCGAGCCTCTGATCCCACCTCTTCTTATCCGCCCGATACGTCCCGAGCTTCGACACGGCAGCCCGTTCGTACCCCTCCGCAGTCACCAGGTCCTTTTGAGCAACCGACGCGGCGTCCGACGCCTCCCGGGCCGCTTTGAATGCGTCCCGAGTCCCGACCAGTAGATCCTCCTCCTTTGCCTCGGCCCGCACCAGTTCATCCATCAACCTCCCATGAGCCTTCCGACGATCCAAAGTGCTCTGTGCGATCTTGCGATCCTGCGCCTTGAGTCGCTTCTTACCGGCCGCGGACTTCGCCTTCTTAGCCGTCCGCAACTTCGCCTTGTACTCACCGATCCGCTTGCGAATCCCATCGGAGGTGTCGATCACTTGGCCCGCAAGCGGCCGGTCTGCCTCAATCTGCTTACCCAATGCCACCCAGCACGCCTCGCCATGTGTGGTTCGGCACAGTCGAGCCAGACTCTTGGATCGCACTGTCGAAGACTCGTTCAAGGGAGCAGTGAGTTCCCGCTGATCAACAAACAAATAGTCATCAGTGATCGTGCGATCCAGCCCAAGTGTCCGCTCAAGCCAGTCTCGAATCTCGTTAGCCTTGGTGAGCGGTTCCTCCAACGCCTCACACACCAGTCGATGTTTGCTGCTGGGTTGCAGCGTTCGGGTCACCTCGAACTTGGTACCCTGGTGCTCCGCGCGGAGCTTAACCCAAGACGGTTCGTGAGTCTCCGCCTGCTGGCGGACCGCTCCCACCTTACCGCCCAGAACCCGTCCGTAATCATTCGTCAGAGCCAAGTACGGCCCCGCATTGATCGCGGTGGACTTACCGGAACCGTTGGGACCAAAGATCCCAATCAGACCAGAACCAAAATCCAAGTTGAGCGACTCGTGATTGCAAATGTTTCTGAGTTCAAGACTGAGTAGCCTCATGTTTCTAAGACCTCCTTCTCGTCAAACAATGTGTGCGAGTGTGTTTCTTGGTAATTCTTTAGGTTCGACAAGTATGCTTCGAGCCAGTGCTCAGTCCACTTGATAGCCAAGTCTCGACCGCGATTCCCTGAACCCTCCAAGACCTCGCGAAACGATACCCTAACCGCATGTAGATACCGCAATCGCAAGTCTACATGCGCTACGAACCACTCCCGCTGCTCCGACGTTAGCCTCGCGTATGCACCCTTGCGAGACATGATAACGGCGTCCGCCAGCACTTCCAGCACTAAGCCAGTACGCTTCTCGAACTCCTCCGGGCTCGTTGGTCGTGTCATCTTTGGCTCTGCCTCAACATCGACAACAAGACAGAAACTTGCATCGCTATTGAACCGCTTCGTACTAACATGGTCAGGCCACATTATTTCGTACACGTCGTGTTCGTGCTCGCGAATATACGCGGCTTCAATAGCACTAGCCTGACGAAAATCGTCCTCTTCGCCTCTCGCCTCGGCGTCCGCAAGACCGGGAATCTCGACTCCCATCTCCTCGAACCATCGGTATTCGTCGCCGATGTAGTTAATGATGTCACCAAGCGTGTGTCGCTCGTCTTCGTGCTTCACCATTCGATTCTCCTTATCTCGGGCCTCCTGAATTGTTTACCATCCGCCGCCAACTATAGAAGCAGCTACCCACGGCCCGTCCCATCGGTGGCACACCGAGCATTCCCGACGAGTAGTCGATATTCCGGCACCCCATTGAGAATCGTTGCCGGTGGTCCCATGCGGCACGTCAAGGACTTCATGTTTAATTCCCGCAGCCTTGCATAACGTGCAATCGTACTCGTTCGCCAGGTACTCCCCGTCAACGACTCGTACCTCGAAGGTTCCACGTGTCCACTCGTTGTACACAGGCATCATCCGCGATTCTCCTTGTCCCGAGCTTCTTGAATCGTGTCCCAAGCGGGCCACGGGGGATTCGCATTAAACTCGCAAGCCAGCTTTCTAGCCGCACGCATGGAAGCACATTCCACAGGCGACCGCTCGCCCAGTGGATCGTCGTACGTGTCTACCACATAGTAGCACATGTGCCCCGGATCGCCGTCGCTCTCGGCGTAGAACTAGACGGCATCCAAGTGCTCTGCCCGCATCTTAGACAACTCCACAGCGGGCTCGTCCGTGCCGAGCAGTCGCTGAAGACCTGCGAACACCTCAGGCTCCTGGGTTTCGTCCACTTCCTCTGGCAAGCACCCGAGAAGCGTAAGGCCCGCTTCACCGAGATCGAGTTCCTCGGACTCACCCTCCTCGCCCTCCGCCAGCTCTCCAATCACCTTGGTGAACAAGTGGGCGCGCCGATCAATAGCCTTCAGTAGCCGTGGCTCCGTGCCTACCAGCCGCCGATGGTACCGCACGTAGATGATCGGCCTGTGCAATTCCACAGGCAGACCGGCTCGAACGGCTTTGATCTGCGCATCGGAGATCAGTGTGTCGAGATCCTCCAAAAGGTCCTCAACCGACTCCTCCATAAGCAAGTCCGGGGGCTCGATCACCTGCCTCGTTGGAATCCTCGCGACCTTCACACTCAGATCCTCGTACAGTATGAAGACCACCTTGTCCCGCTGCTCGCTGATCTCTCGCAAATTCGTACTGCCCGGAGAAAGCACCATCAGCTTCTGCCCGTGTGCTCCCCGCGTTTCGAGCTTCACCCGCTTGTGATAGTCACCAATGATCAGCAACCTCGCATGCGGAATGCGGTCGAAGCTCAATTCCGGTGTCGCGATAGAGCCCATGAACTCGTGACACACCTGGTGCATGACCAGGATGTCCGTTTCTTCGGGAACCCTGTCCAGCGCCTCTTGCAGTCGATCCGGAGGCGTCCAGTCGATTCCCCACAACTTGTACTCTCCAAGATTGTAGCAAAAACCGTCAGACGGCTCGTGGATATGCTCCGGCCACTGATGTGCCGAGTTGAACCACGGCTCGTCCTGCATGCCATGCTGCCCCTGAATATAGCGAAATGCCACGGACTTGGGGTCGCCGTTTTCCAGTTGCTCCATCCTGCGTCGAATGAAGTTGACCGGGCCAGACTCGTTTCGCTTCCTCTCGACCAGATCCCCGGCTGCGATAATGCAGAAGCTGGGACTCGCCGCACAGGGATTGCCGAATTTCTCCGCCTTGTCGCAGATCCACTGAAACGACCACCGAGAGTCGCCCGACAGTGTCGGACGATCAGCCCAAGCGTAATCGTCCAGGTGAAGATCTGCCGTAATCATCGCAAGCCGCTTCTTATTCGTCATGCTTTCCTCGTATCTCGTTAGCACTAACGTTATTGTGGTTACTCAACAGTGCCCTCCGTTAAAGGAGTTGACCGACTACAAAACTCATCCAGGTTCTCCTCGTCGCATTTCCCGCAAAGACGAATCCGAACACGATCCGGAGACTGGAAAGACCTCCGGCACTTTAAGCAGGGGACAATGCCCGGAACACTAGCCACCTGCTTGATGTGATCCGGAAGATCTTCGTAGTTCTTCTTCGCTTTGGGTCCTGACGCTTTCATCGCAACCTCCCTGTTGCTGCTGGCTTATATCACGTTTCGTCTGATACGCCAAGCTCCTTGTCTGGGCAGTGCCAGCATCTCGCCCGAGCGTAGGGCTCCTTGCTTTGCTTGCAATGCACCTCATGCCCACACTCCAGCTTCAACATCACCGACCCGGTGCCGGTGGGAGCTGAAGCTGGTGAGTACCGCTCTCTCTTCACGATCTTTCGCAGTGGTTTCATGCGCCCTACTCCTTACACGATCTGCTAGTCTCCAACGCTATTGTGATGCCGCCACTCGTATTCGGGACGTAGTTTAGCCCGATGAATGCCGCCAGTGCTATCGTACTCCAAGTGAACCATGCGATCACGAAACAAGTCGTGGCAAATATCCCGCACTCGCCGCACTCGGCCACTCTCACTCATCGCCAGAAGCTGTTTTGCGGTCTTGTCGTCGTCGTGACTCTTCAGCCTTGGGTTTCGACCACGAGCGCTCTTGATCGCCTCCAAGTCAGACATCATCTCCCAGCAAGCGACCGCGAGTTGGCCAATAAAGTGCCACTCACAGTCGCCAACCAGTGCCAGGATGTCCTTCCGCAAGATCACTCTTTCGAGCCTCTCTTCTTCCCCACCTTCTTCTTGGCCGCCTTCTTCTCCTGCTTCTCCGGCGAGCACGGCGCCACCGTAACCCGAGTCCGTCCGCTCCAGGGCTGCAAAGCCCGCTCCGCCGTGGCCACCGCTTCGGCCAGTATGCGCCGATCAGTATCCGTCTTCGCCACCTCGCCGAACTTTCCGATACCGATTCGGTTGACCTGCCTGGCAAACGTCGCCGCCAAAGTGGCAAAGCCTGTGAGCTTCTGCTTGGGCGTCCAAGTCGCCGGATTTCCCCGATTCGACGGCGGCGGCGGTGGGTCCGTAGTCTCCTTCCCTCCCGACGCATCTTCCGGTTGGCGAAGCCCGTACAGGATCTCACTTCTGTACAATCGCTTGTTCTTCGCCTTCTCGCTACGGCACCTTTCGAGGGCAGCCACCTCGTTGAGCACCTGATCCTCGGAGAGCCTTGCGTGGGCCACAAGTGTGAGAAGCCTCGCGTAGACCTCCGGCCAAAGCCTGATCTTTTTCACGTGCTGCCAAGTAGAGGAACCGATCTTCTGCACGACGCTAATCGGCGTGCCCACCGAAATGGCGTGCTTTCTTGTGAGCTTCTCGACCGCTCCCGATTTGACCAAACTCTTCTTGATGAAATACCAGCCCGCGACCGCCGCGATCTGTACGTTGCTTCCGAGATTTCCATTCTCCTCCAAGTCCGCCAGCGCGAGTGTCAACCGCTCGGGATCGCTCGTCGCTCCACCAGTGTTCCCATTACAGGACCTCGCCAGCCTGCGAATCAGCGACTGATCCTCCGTGATAATCTCCACCACGTCCGCAGTCAAGATCTTGAGCAGCTCCATAATTGTGAAGCGATGCACACCATCCGGCGTCCTGTACGTGCCATCCGGCATCTTGACCACGAAGATCATGGGCATCACCGGGTTGGCCGCCTCGAAAGCAAGCCGCAACCTCGCCCCTAGTACGGGGTCGTACTCGCGATGACACCGCCCCTTATTCTCCCAGGGCTCAATCAAAGCCAGATCAAAGCCCTTCCGAATCACAACCCTGCCCTTATCGCCGAGAACCTTCTCGACATGCGCCATCATCACCAAGTCTTTTACCCACTTAACAGTTATCATAATCACCTCTCCAAAGAGAACAAAACAAAAACAGATACGACACAACCTTCACGCCATTTTTTCTGCCCGAACCTTCGCCCACAAATCCATGACATCTGAGGGGTTAAGAAACGGGTTATACACCATCACGTTCAAGCTACCATGTTGTTCCAGTAGCTTGATCTCTTCTTCCGTCGAAAGACCTCGGCAGACCAAAGCATGATACCGCCAGTCTTCGATATTGGCGTACAGTGCGTACCCATAGTGCGTTTCGGACGGCACGTACCCGGCACCGGGAACGTGCCTGCCCTCTGTATGGAACTCGAACATGCGATACACATCGCAGTCGTATCCGTTCTTCTTCAACAGCTCCTCGTACACCAGCAACGAACCACGAGCGTACTTGTCTTTGCCCCATCCCTGTGACCGATAACTGTTTGAGCTACAATAGTCCACCCGCTGCCAGATATTCGGCTGCGGCTCGAAAGTCACCTGCGGCCACAGGGTTTGTAGTCGCGCCTCCCGAACCTTTCTCGCCCTCTTCGCCGCGTCACTGACCCGAATCATATCGGCGAACTGCTCCAGCAACTGCTGATGGATTTCCTCTCGAAGATGCTCGGGCAGCTTATCGAAGTTTTTCTGCCGTCGAGGTTGCTGCCGCTTCTGAGCGGCTCGAATCAACCTCGACTGCTCGGCGAAAGCAGCCCGGTGCTGCCCCCTCAGCCACTCGCTAACGAACGTCCACTGTTTACAATACCAGCGAGCGTAGAGCTTGTTAGCTTCACTCACGGCTTGTACAGCTCCAACTCCGCGGGCGTCATATCCCGCAGCTTGCTGCGGTCGATTCGGCACGCCATCACCTGCCGATCACCAGCCTGCACGGGCGATCTGCCGGTAGCCGTGATCAGACCTTCGCGCACACAAACCACGGCAGCCTGCTCGTTGTCGGCCCAGTCCTTCAAGAAGAACTCGTCCGCAGCCGCGTCGAGCTGCTCTGCGTGCTGCGGTAAGCTGACACTCAACTGCTTGCCGCCGCCCTGATCCTCGGGTTTCTCCTTCTTGAAAATCAGGAACACGGCGAGGCCTTTGCCGCTCGCATACTTCGCCAGCCCTACCCCAACCACAAGAGTCGTCGTGGGTCCATCCGGGAAAAGATTAAAGGGCGCGGTCAGTGCAAATTGCATGGGTTTTTCCATCTGTAGCTCTCTATTTGAAAATGGGTTTAGTTAGTCTGTGATCTCAGCTCTCGAAAACGTACGGGTACCTGCGCCTCCCATCGCCTGCCGCAACGCTCGCACGGTATAACCCCAACCACCCTCGGCGGTGTACTGCCGAATTATCATCAAAAACTGATCTGGAGTGTACCCCTGCTCGGTCATAAGATGCCAAGCGTTGTTGTGCAGCGCCCCTGCGGTCCAAAACGGACCGTAAACCCGGGTAGCGCCTCGCCGCTGCGTCAGCAGCACGTACTCTGGGGGCTTCTCACCGGCATCGGGCCGCACGAGGGCCATCGGATCAATCAGTCTCGTAGGGCTAGCGCACTGCACCGCCGTGGATCGCCATTTCCTCACTTCGCTCTCCACGTACCAGTTTCGCTTCCTCCCAACATACGCACACACACCGATATTAACGCACTCGGTTAGTCGTCGCGCGATTGAATTGGGATTTGACGAAACACCAGGAATCGGCGAGTCGTGCTGCCGACGCCAGCGAGCGTAGTCCCGCTCGATATCGCCGCGACTGATCATGCCCTCATAGAGATCTCTTTGATAATTGGCCAACACGAACCGCAAGCACTCCAACCGAGCCGCGGAAATGATCCGCATTCCATGTGTGAATCCGTTCACCAAGACATTGTAAGCGTCACGGGAAGAATTCGCGTACCTCGGCATGCTAGTCCTCCTAAGATGTTTTTGGTCTAATGAGTTTCCTTCGCATTGGTCTCAGCATTACCTCCTCGTCGGCTTCTTCGAGAGCACCGTCAGACGGCATCAGAGCGCCCCGGCCGCCAGAGAACCGCACGTACAAGACCTTCTGCGGGGTCCTGTAGAAGTCCGTCTCATGGACTATGCACTGTACGTTGGGCAGCGATCCGAACTGCCGCACCCACGCCCCATTGAAACGCGCACCGCCGAGAGTCACAAGACAGCTCTCGCAACTCACCACGATGTACCCGTTGCCGCCGCAAGCCGAACACTCCAAGGCCCGTTGACACGTCGGGCAGCACTCATCAACAACGCCGCTGCCACAGCTCCCACAAGTCTCCCGGACCGCTCCTGTGTTCTCGCAACCGTCGCAGTCCTCAGCCACTGGCAAGTCGAACCAGTCGCCCGCCTGGTAGTACGCCCGGAACACCTGCTGAATAGTCTCAATCGACAGCTTCGACGTATCCAGCGCGACTAAGCCGCCCGCCGCATCCTCGGCGTCGAACAACTCGACCATTCGACGACCATCCGAAGCGAGAGCCGCAGGGCCCACTCGTAGCGGCTGCCGTAGATCCATCCGCTCGTCTTCGGGCTCGTTGCTAGAACAGAAAGGTTGCAGGTCGATCTTCATCGAATCCACTTCCGGACGCCCGCCTCCCAATTGTCGAGCGCCGTCTGCTGACCTTCGCTCACCGACCCGGCAGTTTGGATCGTCTCTTGCACCTCGATAACCTTCTCGCGCACGTCCTCGAAGAACTCGCCCGCCTTGTCGAAGGCTTCCTCGGATACCTCCTCGTCGATCAACTCGACAATAGTGTCGCACTGTTGACTCGCTTCAAGAGCGCTCATGTCTTCCTCCTCAGTATCTGGTAGAAAAATCGCCCGAGCGACGTGCTCATCCGGAGCCTGGGCCGCCATAGCCCAGTCGATCTCGAAATCCATAACAACCCGTAGCGCGTCCGCGTACCCTATCCGGCCCACTCGCAGATGCTCACGAACAAGCTGCACCTCCTCCGTGTGCTCGTCGTCCAGCCGCTGGAGAAGCGCATGCCGAGCGTTCTCGTCCTTCGGATGTCGCACCACATGATCCCACAGATCCTCAGTGCTCATCGCCCGGTAGTTTATGTGGACCACCACTTGCCTCCAGACCTTTCGGCGGGGGCTTCAACCAGTGACTCACCTTGCATCGCAAAGCCCGCCGCACCAATCGAATCTTCGCCTTGGTGAGCTTAAACGTATTCGGATACTCAAGAGTGCCTTGCTCCGGCGGCACCAGCCTGGCTGTTTGCAAGCTCCCACTAAGTTTGTACAACCGCAGCTTGGTACACATCCGCGAGAAGCGCGCCACATGCGCCTCGATAGCCACAAGCGGCACCTCCGATCTTAGAGGCTTGTACCACTCCACCTTTTTCCTTTTCCCCTGCCCAACAAGGCGGGCCAGGATATAATAGGTCGGCGACTCAACGGCGTCGGACACGTTTCTTCCTCCTTTTTCTGCGCTTTCTAAGCGAGGGATGTTTCTCACTGCGTTTCAATCCCACACCCTCCAAAACCTTGAATACCTCGGCAAGCGTCTTGGACCCAAAGTTGGGAATGTCTATCAGCTTGATCTCTCGACCGCAAGTTCTGCGCTCGTTCACGAACTGCCTGCACTCGTCACACGACTTCTCGGGCTGCCCACAACACTGTAGCAGATCCCGCAGGTAGAGCATCCCCTGCTCTTCCAGTGTGTTAATCGTCCGCAGGCTCAGCTCCGTGTCAGCCAGTGGCGTCTCCACCAGTTTCTCCAACTCTCTCTCGGTTAGCATACGGCCTCCCCATTCGACTAAGGCGTCCCCACCTCCGGGATCGTCGGCGACAATTGCCGACGCAAAACTCCATAAAACTCACTCGTCCGAACCGGGACCTTCTTGCGTACCTGGCAACCCGGCTCCGCCTGCCAAGACAGCGACTGCGCATCCAGGATCTCCACAGTCTCCTTGGAATTGCCCTGCATCAACTGCTTGGGGTAGATGCACGCTCGCCCCACCGCCGCCGCGATGGTCGTCGAGTCCGGATTGCTCGCTCGACGCACCTTGCGACACTCCTGCTGAGGCTCCTCGCTGTCCATCTGCGACAACTCCACTGGCGGAGTCGGCGTCCGCTTGGGGACAAGCGCCAACATGCGTTGGTAGAGCCGATAACTACGATCCCCCGTGGAGTAATTGGGGGGCTCGATAGTGCAGAGCACGAACCCGCCGTAAGCGTCTGGCAAAAACGTCCGATAGTAGCCGGACTTGCAGTGCTTGATCCAATCAAGCGGGGCGTCCAGGAGGTAGTTCTTGACCGGGTACTTCCGCTCGGTCCGCATCTCGATCAGATCGAAAGGCTGGCGGGATGCCTCGAACCTCGAAGAGATCGTGTAAATCCGAGCGAACAGCTCCAGCACGTACTTCCGGCACCAACAAAACGGGCAGATCCGATACTTGCGGCAGGAGAACGTCCCACCCTTCGTTTCCGCGATACCCACCGGTGGGCAGTTCCCCAAAGTGCTGAGCTGCGTAGGCTCCCGAACACTCGCCCACTCGGCCTGCTGAAGAACCAGCAACCGAGCCCGCCATGTGTTTATCAGCCCCGCTGCCGCGATCCGCACCTTACGATCATCCGAAATCTCCACGTCCACCCCCCTGGTTAAGGGAGCCAGAGCGTATCGACAAGCGGAAGCAGCGGGTCCCTGCTTCACCTTGGTCAATTCGATCTTCCGAAAGCCCGCTTTCACCAGCGATGCCATTGCTTCGACCTCCAAAATAACGACCTCATTAAGTGGGAAACAGCGCCCAGTTTTCCAGTCTACCTTATCTTTTAACACTAATGGACCCCCCAGTATTAAAAGATATGTATACGGGCTACCGCCATTACAGCTCACGGAGGAAACCCTTCTCGCTACCGCTAGGGTTTCTCCTCCGCTGTCACGAGAAAAGATAAAGATCCACCGCTGCGCAAAAGACTTGTCGCTGTCTCCCAGATCGCTGCGCGCAAATGCCTATTAGTATCAATTCGCTGCCAAAAACCCTGAGGGGCCCAGAGCCGCTGTGAGAGCCTCTGCGGCCCTGAAGCGGTTCTGGGCAGCCCTCGACACCCTGTAGGCTGCTCAGAGGGACGACAGGGATGCTCAGACTATGTCTCTGGGGCTGCACCCTGTTCGTTTTGCTCTTTGAGCCAGTGTTCGATCATTACTGCCGCTTGGCGGGCGTCACAGTATCGAACTCCAAGTCTGCCAGGATTGCGAGTGCCATCCTGTTTATCAGGATTATCTTGATCCACACAAAACCGCTCGTCGCCGTATTGCGGTTCAACATAGACGGTCAGGTGCTTTCGTCCAACCACCTGGGGAGCTTCCCGGCTCTCAGGCGGTTGAGCGGCCGGGGCGTGTTCTCGGGCTTCCCAAGTCGCCTTTTGATCCGATAGGCGCAGATCCATCTCTTCTTGGAGTTCTGGGACCAAGTGCATGTCGTGGGCCAGTTCTACGTAGAACCAGTTCCACCAGTCTCTAATCCACCGATCTGGGTGGTGGTAACCAAGAATCTCCGCCGCATGCAGAATGTGCAATTGGAAGTGATGGGGCATCTCGTCCACTCGTCGCAAGTAGTCCACCGCCAAGACCTTCAGCAGCCCGATTCTCTCCACGGTCTCACATGGAGCCACGGAGGGTCCCGTGAAACTGCCGCCGCCGGGATCATCCGGCGTGTTGATTACGCGGCCCTCAAAAGCAGATAGCATGAAGCACCGTCGCAGCCAGCGACAGACCAGCTTCGCCACGTGATCCTTGGGCAACGTATCCGGTCCGCGGCAGGCCGTGATGAGCACGGACTGCTGCATGAATGGCAGCTCGTGAACCCAGCTCTGTAGCACGGATCGGTTCTCAGTGTTTACCAGATTCTTCATCCGGGGTCTCTCCTTTCTTGGGTACTTCCAGGTGATCGTAGCCCTTCACCACCAGCTCCTCCGTCCACGTCGCGTCACACTCGCCACAGTGACAATTGCGATAGGCCAGGGAAGCCCCGGAGGGTTCCAAGGCGTCACCGTCAACGTGCTTGGCGCCACAATGAGGGCACTCGCTGCCATCATAGACTTCCGCGGTCTGCACCTCCGTCGTGGGAATCTCCTCGCACAAACCCCGCGGCAGGAAGAACCCGGCCGGGGCCTCGTCGGTTGGCATCGTGTTCCAGAATTGCTGCGGGCTCATCTGCGGCACATCCTCGTCGTGCATGATGGGGAATCTTCTTCCCGCGTTCTTCCGCATGAACTCGCAACTCGTTAGCTCGTCTCTGGACAAAACCGTGACGGCGGGCCGCTCGCGGCTAAGGTGCCGCCGAAGCAGCTTCTTGGCGTCCCAGCGAATCTGTATCACGATTCCGTCCGGGTGCGGTCGGAAGAGTGGCGTGGTGACCTCGAATCCGGTAACGATTTCCTCCGAGTATCTCCCGAAGCCCGTCTTCTTTCCGATCTTCTCACTACCCACCGCCGCTCGTTGGGTGGTTGTCGTGAAGCCGTGTTCCGCAGTCGCAGACCGACTCCCATTTGCTCCAACATAGATCAAGCCCACGTAGAACCAGTTGGCATACGCGGGTTTGCGATCACCAAACGAGGCACTGATATGGTCGTGTTCAGATTGTCCGCTCATTAGACATTTGCTCCTCTCGCTCTGGCCCAGGCAAGCTGGGCGCCCATCGCTTGGTGATTGATCTTGTAGATCACTGGTTGGCGGTCACCATAGCCGTGGCGAGTCCGCCAATCGTTCTTCGCCATCTCCAGAGCAGTGTACAGCACGCTGCCCTTCCACTGCACCCTGTTCTTCAGGTGGCCCAGGCCGCCCGCCACGTTCGCGGCCAGCCGAAACCACTTCGCGCCTTTGAGTTTGTCAAGATCTGCGCCATTGTTTGTGTTGGGATCAACCAACCCGTCTCCAAAAAAGAACACCTCGGTGAGGTGTTCAATAATCTGCCGAGTTTCTGCGGGGGTAATCGCAGAAAAGAATCTCGGTTGCTCCAAGTTTGATCGGGCTTGCCGACCGGCTTTCTTTTTAGCCATTCGCCTCGTTACGGTTAGGTGTTAGATCGTTGATGGATTCCGCGTCCATGCTCGATATTGCTTGCGCGCCCAGGTCCTTCATTGCCACGCGGGCAAGATTGGCCAGATTGTGCGAGAGCTGATTCAAGTCGAGCGTGTCCCGAGGAATCCAGTGCCACCGAATGATCATGCCACTACGTTTGTAGGCATCGACCATGTGCCAGATCTCGCGGTAGGCTTTTCGCCGATGCGAGTTCTCCGCCGCCTGCACCACGTACTCACAATCTGTGAACACGTCCACGTACATCACCGAACTTTCCTTCTTTCGGGATAGCCAGTGAAATGCGTAGATGTAGGCCATCATCTCCGCCAGGATGTTGGTGCCCATGTTGGCACCGCCGTAGACCAACTGCCGGTCGCCCCACTGCACGTTGATCGCCATGCAAGCCCAGCCTGCTTGGTAGTTCCAGTTGCCAGTGCAGGAGCCATCTCCGATGAGCACGTAGTTGCACTCACGGATCTGGAATAGTCTGAGCAGATCCGGTATTGTCCGAACCCTCGCCAGGTCCCTCTTGAGCTTCTCGCCCTTCTTCTTCTTTCTCTTCTTGACCGTTTGGAGCTGTGTCGCTTCCGCTGCCCTCGCGTTCTCCTCCGCGGCCTCCCAAGGGCACTGATCCTCGCTCGCCGGTACTGCCCTGCGAGGCCTGGCTATTAGCTTCGGACGCTTCACGACGGTTCCTTTCTGCAATGACCCAAGCTGCTTTTGCGTTTTGTGTTAGAGCGTGGAACTGCTTATCAAGCAGTGCGAGGGTGTGCTTGGCGCCACCACTCAGTTCCGCCAGGTCCATAGATTGAACGGACTTGCCGTTCTCTTTGACCCAAACCATTGGTTTGGCTACTTCGTTGAGCTTCGCCTTCCAGTCGAAGATGACGATGGCGCTTCGCAGTTCCGGAACCCGAGAAAAAAGCTGCTTGAGCAGATCTTCCACTAACGTTATTGCTTTTTCGTCAAACTGGAGCGCTCTTGAGTCCTCATCAAGTTGAGGTAATTTCGGGGGATTCGTCGGGGTCTCCGTCATTGTCTTCCAGGTTCTCCACTTCCTCGATTTCGTATTTGAATGTGCGGATGCTATTGTAGAAGATGTCGTTGCTTAGGTTCGCCACGCGAGTCGCAGCGAACACGACGGCCAGCCACTGGGCAGGCCAGAATGCCCACATCGACACAAGTAACAGCAAGGTGAATCCACCAGCAACCCAGTGGGACAAACAGAACGGGCAAGTCAGGATCTTGGCGGCGAAGCCGAGAAGCCCGCCTCTTGAGACGGCGCCCAGGGCCCATGTACGAAGCGATAGCGTCAACTTCGAGTGACGCATCACCTCGACGACTTGGCTTACCGCCAGGCCGAGAACCACGATATTGGTGAGTCCGGTAATGTTCTCCACTACTATCTCCCCCTACGTTGCCTCGGCCCTCGCGGATTTCGCGTGGGGTGGTGCGGTCGGCGAGTGCCGTCCGAGTGATACATGTCGTTGGCGCCGGATAAAGCCACTCCACCAACGACGCAGGTAATAGCTGCTGCACACAAGACCGGCCATAAACCGACAAAGGGTATTGCGATGACGTACCCTGCCGCAACTGCCGCCCACAAGCCTCCCGATCCAAAACTTGACATCGCTACACTCCTGCGTCTTCAGCGGCACGCTCCAAGTCGGGGTGCGGCCAGTGCAGAGTTTGCCCCTGATCTGGCGGCGGTTCCCCGCTGAAGTGCCCCTGTAACTCCGGTAGCGGAAGTGGCGGAGTCAACGGGATCTCGTGGACCCGAAAAAACCCGGGCTGAATACGCGGTTCGGGGTTGCGGTTGGGCCGCAAGATTCCGAGTCGCTCCAAGAAGACCTTAGCGCTGCCCGCCAGAGATACGTCGATGGGCGCATTCTCACTCACGATTGAACAGCAAGTTCCTGTGGCCTTGAGTGTCATCGTAACTTCCCCTACACTACTAGCGCAATCATTGCAACACGACACCGATTCCTTCCAGCATCATACTTCATTGAGGGACCGGGTTCAACCTGTTACGGAAGACGCGACATGTCCCCAGCTATTCGGAAGAGCCACACGGGTGTCTACACGAAGGGAGCGCACTCCAGCCACCGGGACTCGGTTGAAACCAAAATCGCCCGGCAACGCAAGAGAAAACTCGGCATAGAAGACCACTTGAAAGCAGCCGCCTGGGCCATCCAGGGCGGGCGACTCCCGAACCTCAAGTACCTGCTCCCGATCATGCTTAATCTGAACGGGGAGCCGTACACGCTCGACAATCACTTCCCGTTCGAGCCTTTCTTCAAGACTCGAATGATTCACCGCCTGATACTCAAATGCGGGCGGCAGGTCTCGAAGTCTACCTCGCTGGCCTCCCAGGGGATCGTCAGTAGCAACTGTATCCCATACTTCAACACGCTGTACGTGACCCCGCTATTTGAAATGATTCGCCGGTTCTCCTCGAACTACATGGCGGGGTTCATTCGTGAGTCGCCAATCAAGCGACTCATGGTGGACAGCCACACCACGCAGAACGTGTTGCAGCGCGGCTTCAAGAACGAGTCGAAGATGTTTTTCTCGTTCGCGTTTCAGAACTGCGACCGTACTCGTGGCTTGAACACGTCCAAGAACTCGTTCGACGAGGTGCAGGATCTCGACCCGTCCTTCATCCCGATTATCAACGAAACAATGTCCGGCTCGAAGTACGGCGGGATCGAGCAGCATACCGGAACTCCGAAGACACTGAACGGAACACTGGAAAAACTCTGGCTGGATTCCTCTCGCGCTGAGTGGCACATCTTTTGTCGGTCGTGTGGTTACGAAAACATACCGTCGCTCGAACACGACCTCACGCGGATGACGGGTCCAGACCATGTGGACCGCGAGGTCTCGGAAGCCTACCCCGGCCTGGTGTGCGCCCGCGAGCGTTGCAGTCGGCCGGTCTACCCGAGAGATGGCCACTGGATTCACCACAGCCCAGAGTTGTTGAATATCGCCGAGGGCTACCACGTACCTCAGCAGATTATGCCAATGCACTACGCCGACCCCGAGAAGTGGGGCGTGTTGCTTGGCAAGCGAGCAGGTTTCGGCTTGACCACCGATGCGATGTACTGGAACGAAGTGTGCGGAGAAAGCTACGATGAAGGCGCTCGACTGATCACGCAAACTGAATTGAAGCGAGCCTGCACCAACCGACCGAACAACTTGAGTTACGCCGCGGGCCACATCGGAGACTACATCCATCGTGTGATCTCCGTGGACTGGGGCGGCGGCGGGCAGAAAGAAGTCTCCTTCACCGTCGCGGCCGTGCTGGGCATGAAAGCCAACGGCGACATCGACGTACTCTACGCCTGGCGAAGCCGCACGCCGCACGACCACAACGCTGAGTGCCGCGAGATCTTCCGCATCATGGCCACTTGGCACTGCACGCACCTGGTCCACGACTACAACGGCGCCGGAGATGCTCGCGAAACGATCATCGTCAACGCGGGTTACCCCGCCCGCCGAATCATCCCGATGGTTTATCTGCGAGCCGGTGCTGGGGCGCTCATGCGTCGAAAGGCATACAACCCGAAAACTGGGCAGAGGCTGCACTATCAGCTCGACAAAGCCCGCAGCCTGGTGCAGTGCTGCAATCTGATTCGCTTCGGCAAGATCAAGTTCTTCCGGTGGGACGGTGCCACGACTTCGCCGTTAATCTCCGACTTCCTATCCTTGACCGAGGACATGGTGGACAGTCGGCTCGGGTCCGACGTGTACACGATAATTCGCGACGAGCAGGCCGGTCCGGACGACTTCGCTCACGCAGTCAACATGGGAAGCTGTGCCCTGTTCTGGCGAGTTGACCGTTGGCCAAACATGGCAGAGTTAGCGAAGATCGCATTGAACCCGGAAATCCTGCGAATGCTCAATCCCGCTGAAATCGACTGGGGTGCTTGGGGAGGCTAACGAACAATTCTTAGCTGATGCTGCTCCTTAGCAGTAAACTTCGCGAGCTGCTTATCCCACCACCCAGGCTGCAAGATCCAGCCACGGTCGTGAACGCCCACCAAGGCATCGGAGTTAGCCAGCGCCGAAGTGACTCTCGCCGAATTGACGAGAGTCACTTTCTGCTTGTCGAACAGTTTGATCAGATCGAGCTTGTCCAGCAACAGCCCATCATCCATCACCAGCAACGTGGGTCGCCTCACGTCGTTGCGAACAGCTCCAACCAGGAGCTTGCCCTCGGAAGCCAAGTAACCCAGCATGGCGCCCAGCGACTCCGCTGTTACCTTGCGAGTCTCGTGGGTGATCCATTGCTTGGGAGAAACCATATCCAACCAGCCTGGTAGTTGCGGCTCGACAAACTGTCGAATGTCCTTCGCCACGGAGATCAGCCAAGGTGGATTCCTGCCGGACCCCCAGTGAGTCAACTTGAAGTGCCGTTTGGCCAAATCGGCCAGGTACGCGGACGTTAGCTTGCTGAACGCATCGACGGTCGCCTCCGAGAAGATGATGGGTTGGTCTGCTCGAACAATGTGCCAACCTCCGAAGAGGATCTTCGCGCGGGACACGAACCAGGGGAGCGACACCAAGCAGTTGTGGCGGTGCGTTCCGCCGATATTCAACCACTCGTTCATGGCTTTCTTGTGAATCGAAGCCGTGGGCAACTGCACAAAGATGGGCCAGCCGTGCCGCCGTTCGGCTTCGGCCGCCTGGTCTCTTCCGTACCTGCCAGAGAAATTGTAGTTCGTGCAGCCCATCGCATCCGCGATACCCCGCCCGGCCAGCTCCGCCCCGGCGCCCACCAAACCGATGCCCGCGGTGGGTTGCCGATACGCCGGGGCCACAATGTTGGCCATGGCGGCAATGAAACAAGCCCACAAGGGGCCCGCCATGTCCGGGTCTTCCGCAGTGGCGTCCAGCTCGGCGGGGGACAAATCGCAGGGGCGAGGCAAATTCCGGCCGGGCGTGTCGGGCGTCGGTATTTGTGCGTCGTACGAGTGAACGTCACCGCCCGCCGTAAGGTAGTAATTTGGAAGCAGCAATCGGCTGTTGCGGAGATCCCAACCCACTGCGTCCACGCCGTAGCTATGCTCGGGGCAGTGAAGCTGAATCGCAATGTCGATCAGATCCTTGCTGTGCCGGGAATTCCCTCGCAGGATATGCCCCCGGGTAACCAGGAAGGCTTTCAGCCAGGCCCAGGTGTCCTTCTCCATGACCTCCTGGGATTCGCAGAACTCAAAGGTCTTGCCTTGGTGCAAGATCTCGCCGCGATAGTACGTGTAGCCCGTCGTCTTCTGGTGAATGGTGTCGCGGATTCGGATGATCGCATCCGACACGAGCGGCGAGTATCCTTGGCGAGCCTCCAGGAACCAGGAGTCGTCGATTTCCACAACAAGCACCGTCGCAGAGAGGGGCACGGTGCGCCGCACAGGTCTGCTGGTCGATAAGGCGCGGAAGTGCTTACGGACTTTCGGATCGCATCGCTCCAGAACACGAGCGGGCTCCAGCTTGTCCATCTCCAGGTAGTAGAACAGGTCCTCAATGGTCCCATCGTCCAGCTCCTGAATCAACTGCGTCATGGCCTGCGGCCAAGGCTTGGAGTGGTGGATGATCCGGCGAAGCAATTCTTGCGGCGGGTAGTTGGTGATATACCGCCAAAGTCCGGTATCGGACGTGTCCTCGGGCCGCATAAGAGAGATACTGGCTCCGGCGACAATCGCTTGCTCGACGAGCGTGCGGTCGTAGCGGGGCATCCAAATCACCGGCCGAACTCCCATGAACTGTTTCCAACTGTGCAGCGTCTGAGCCCGCCCTCGCTGACTGTCCTCCGCGTGGCAGCACATTAGAGGCAGTGGCCAACCGGACGCCTCGAAGTTCCGAGCCTGCATTCGGACGGTCAGTACCGGGTCGTCGATAGCCACCACACGGTTGCCGTAGTTGGCCGCTACCCGCGGAACCTGGGGGTGCAGAAGCAGCCCGGCTTCGTTGCCAAACCACTGCGGGCCTGTTAGACTATTGTGGTGAATGGCTCGGAATACGAAGTCTTTCTCTGGGTCTCCCTGGCGGCCCACAAATAGGAATCCGGCGAGCTTCCCGGGCAACTGCCAGTACGGGAAAACGAGCACGTCATCCCACTTCCCGCCGCGAAAAAGACGGTGTTCCGAAGAGTTGCGAGTCTGGTTCTCGGAATGCGGATGGTAGGCCTGTTCCGCCACTTTGTGCGAGACTCCGCCCAGAAGTTGGCCGAGACCTCGATTCCAGCGGTCTTGCGAAACGCCGCATGCTAATTTCAGGTCGTGTACCAGACTGATCGCGGATGTGCTACCATGAATGAGGTTCTGGCGGGCTTGCTGCCAGAACTCGGCAAACCGGTTACGGCGACTATGCACGGCGCGATACCGCTGGAGATTACTTTCGGCAGGGTCGATGGAGAAACCTATCTTCGCCAATTTGATAATGGCCGACTCTTCTGAAAACCCCCAGCACCTCGCCGCCAGTTGCACTATATCGCCTGATTGTAGACAGTGCTGACAAGAAAACCACTGGCCCTTGCTGACATGATCCTCGAATATCAGCATTCGACTCTGATGGCAAAAAGGGCACGCGGCCCGCGCAGGGAGAACGTCGGCGGAGTAACGGATTCCAAGCGTCTTGAGAACTTGGTTCCATTGTAAGGACGCATTCACAGTACAGCGAGGGAGTGACATGGCTACCATTTTGGATCAAGTTGACGACCGGAGCCACTGCGACTTTCACATGTTCGCAAAGCTCTATCTTCTCCCCGAGTATGTCAAAACCGCGAGCACGGAGCAAGTGTGCAACCCCCAGGGGCTGCCCTCCAACGCCTACGGTGACGTGCGGACCCGCAAATTTCCTTGCCATACCAAGGCGGCTACATTGGTCTCTTGCTTGTTTTTCATCGAGAAATGTGCGGAGATCCACCCGAAGATCGCGGGATGGATCGGCAAACGACTCGACATGTACGCCAGGCACTGGGGTATCGAGCCCGACGTGTTGGCGCTCAAAGAGAAGCACGCCGCACTGCACGCGGATGGCATTTCGGGGCTCCCCGACACTGCTTTTGCATGGGTGATGGCGAGTGGCGGGCAAAAAGAACGTCGATATCCGCTTCGCAATACCATGGAGGTCAAGGCCGCAGCGCACTGGCTTGGGCAGTACCGTGACCACCTCTTCTATCCGGACCGGCAGCGGATCGCGCAGAAGATCCTCGATAAGGCCGCGGAGTTTGGAGCCGGGATGGGGGAGGAGCTGGAAGACATGTTGGAGAAGACCGCGGGTCGAGGCGTGTACGATCCCGATAAGGTCGCCCAGATGCTCCGAGATCGTGTGAAGATCGGACACAAGGTCAAACCCGAAATCGCCGAGGGCATGCTCAAGCTGGCCCATGAAGTAGAAACGAATCCGATGCTGGCCGAGGATCTGCCCAGCTCCATTCAGCTCTGCACGACTGTGGATCAGTTCGACCGTGAACACGGAATCATTGGCAAGTACGCCGCGTCGATTCCTCGCCCGGAGGATGTGATCTTCGGAGGCACGCTCAAGGCGGCCGAGGACTTCGTCAAGAACGCTTGCTGCATGGTGACCGGCTCCATTTACGATAGAGGCCAATTTAGCTCCCTGTCGCCGACCGCCGTACGCGAAGTGCTGGGTAGCGAAATCGCGCAGGCGGTGACAACAGGTCTTCGCGTAGATCCGGAAAAGATGGCGGAAGTGGCTTCCGCGCTGCCAATTCCCGATGCTCAGATCCTGGACCGGCTTATGGTTGAAGCCGGGCAGCCGCCCTTCCGAAAGGACGCGACGGCTCGCGGGGTGACTGAGGACGATGCAGAAAAACTCGCCCAGACCTACGCATTCCTACAAAAACTGCCGCCACAGCGGATCGGTGTTACCACCGCGGAGCCGACAGGGGTTACCGGGTCCCGGCTCGTGGGAGTCTAACCGGCACCCTTAGAAGCGACCAACACAAGACGCTCATCGCTAACCACGTCGTCAGGCTTGCGCCAGCGCGGATCGTAGCCCATTGCGAGCTTGAACGCTCGTCGAGCGGTGCTCACACAATTCTCGCCCCGGCTCTTCCTTCGCGAGAAGAACCAGTGCAGGCTGCCAACCCGCCGGTACGGAGTCCCCCGCATCTCCAGGGCCTTGTCCGCCAAGACCCTCTGCTGCTCTGGCGTACCAAGTCCGCGCAAGACGCGGATATGTGGATAGCGATTCCAGAACTCTTCCAGATCGGCCCCAATGACCATGTCCGGGGCGGTCTGGGCCTCCACCACGATGCCATCACCTGCGTAGACGGCGACGTGGTTCCAGTAGCCGGGAGAGGCGTTCTCCGCCTCGGTTAAGTTACGGGTGACAAAGAAATCACCTCGCTCTATTGTCGTTGGTGTTGTCATATTTCACACCTTGCTCTTGGGTTTCCATTAACGTTATTGCGAAACTCCTCCCAGGTCATCTGGCAGATTCGCTCCGCCTCCGCGGTCTGTTCGGGCGTGACCCCGTACCAACCGCTGCTCACACAAGCGATGTCGTCACAGAGGACTTGCGCATTGTCCTCGTCGAGGATCGCTACGCCGTTGTGTTCGGTTCCGACAAGTCCGCAGGCGTCGTAGGCTTGATAGGTGACAACTCGGAATCGTCGGACTCCGACACCCTCATCGAGTTCAAGCGAGCCTGAAAGTCCTTTGCTTTCTGCTTCGCGTCGTTCCGCTTCTCGGCATCTTTCTTCACGGGCTCCGGCTCCGGCTCCGGCTCCGGCTCCGGTTCTACTTGTGGTTCCGTTTCTGGTTCCGCCTCCGCCGTTGGTTTCGGCTCCGGTTCTGACTCCGGCTTCGTCTCCAACTTCGTTTCCGGCTCCGTTTCCAATTCCGGATCGGGTTTTGGCTCCGCCTTCCCTTCCTTCCTGGTTTTCTTTTTGGTCCGATCTTTCTGTGTCGAACGCAATGATGCGGTCAAAGGCGACTCCACGGAAAGGCCCAACTCTTTTAGCAGCAATCCCGGCAGTTTGTGGTGCCGACATACTAACTCCTTCGTCTTCTCAAGATAGATAAGCCCGCTATTACGGTTGTCCCATCCAATGGTTCTTAGGGCTTCTTCCGTGAAAATGTCATCGTTGCGAGTGGGCTTGTTTGCCGTAGCCAGCACTACGAAGCACTGGCTAAACTTCTGCACTCCCCTCACTGGGACTTTGTCTTTGGTCACGCGAGTTGTCCTCACTATGTCGTTTGCTTGTATTCGTTTCGTTCGGCCGCTTACAAGAGAATCGACCCGTCTCGACTCCTTTCACCGCGAAAGGCGGCCGGAACGTATCCGGGTTTAGCAGCTCGGCGAATGTGCGCGAAGTCGTTTCCTCCACCTCGCCTTCCTCGTGAACGACATCGAGCACGATGCCTTCATCAGTGATAGTGACGTGCAGATCCGAAAGCCATTGCAAAGGCGGATTTGCATTGCCATTGTCCATCTCCTGGTGGTCCCTAAAAATCACCTTAACGGGATTGTCATCCGGAAACTCGATCACCCGGGGCTTCCCGTCTATCTCCACTTCCAGAATCATCGTCATTATTTTCACTCCAGGCTGGCTCGCCGTACGCAGGATCGGCGAGTATGTGTTCTTCAGTTTCCCCGTTGTCGATCAACTCCTGAACCCCGACACAGTGCGAGGACAGCACGTCGGCTGCTTCCCAAATCTCTTCTTTCGTCATCGCAGAGGTTCGGTCACGGAATTCCTCTGCGAGCGTCTCCGCGATAATGTACGCCTGGGATACTCCCCCTTTGTTTTTTTCTTCGCACATGTCCTTCTCCCGAGAAGTGCTTGGGTTCTACGTAAGAGCTGCGCGGTTTTACGCCGCTCGGCCGCCATGTGTTGCCGCTCTTCTTTTTCCACCTGGAGCTGCTTGAGGCACTCCTGGCATGTCACTTCGTAGTCTTCCTGATTATGAGGTCGCCGCCAACCGCTCCGGTCCCTCATCAGGCGACTACTCGACCCCGAAGGAGCATAGCCGCACATGGCGTGCCACCGATTCTTCACCTTCGCGTGAATCAGGTAGCCACCCTTCGGTCGAGCTTTTTCCCAACCAGGTCTAGTCGAGGCACCACTCATGCTTCATGTCCTCCACGGTAACGTACTCGGCAACGCCCGACACATTGTACAGCACGCTGAGCAGCATCACGACTTGCTTGCCGTCGTGCGCGCCCAGGTACATCCCCCAATCACCATCCGTCAGCTCCTCGAAGTTGATGGCCTGCCCGGTCTCCGAGTCCCGAGCCCGCAGTTGCAGTCGCACGTCCCGAGGCTCGCCCCAGTCGTCCGGCCCTGTCGCGTCCTTGCGAATCGGAACTAGCGGGGTATTCTGCTCACATTCGCGGGCTCTCCTCGACCCTTCGATGCTGGTGTCTCGGGCATCACCTCGTGATATTGTGCTAACCAATCTGCGTCTCCTTCCACGGTTACGTCGTCCGGGTCCATCCCTTCTGTGTGCGGATGAACCATTTCCTTCATGTAATAGTCCAGCGAGGAATCAAAGATCCCGCAACAGCCATCGACTTCCTCTCCATCTTTCTCCACAGTGATGCAGTACACCGAGCCGTTGCACCAGTCCGTGTAGATCTCCAGGAAGTTCGCGGCATCTTTCTTTCGATCCTCATAGGTCTTGGCGCCCATGTCGTCGGCGTCGTGCTCCCAAACTAGCAAACCAGCTACCTTGACGCCATCCCACGGGCAGTCAGACCCTGGCGGGCCCTCACCGGGAATGAACCAGCGGCACTGTCCGTGTTCGTAGTGGCTCAGCACGAACGCCAGGCCATGGTCCAGCTTGTGGGCCAATTCCTTGTCTTTGGACATGCCGTCCCGGCCAAGCCGGAACTCGTCGGGGTGCTTGAAGTTGCTGTGCTTCGTACTAAACGAATACGGCGTCCACGCCCCGTCGCACTCTTCGTGCGGAGCGAGCGGTCCCTGGTCCACACTGAACCTAACGATCACTTCGGACATATTGCACTCCCTCCGGGTAAGCTGTGGGGCACATGACCGTCCGCGGTCAGTCCCAAGTCGGATCGCAGATCTCCGGTCTCCGGCGGCTCTTCTTGTGCCGTCCTGAGCACTTCCTCCCAGGAGAAGCCGCCGTCCTTCTGGCACTTCTCCCACAACGCCCCGAGCAGTCTCTTGTCCTTGAACCGCTCTTGCACCTCCGAGGAGGCTGGTATAGCAGCGAGTCGCTGCTCTATCAACCAGGCGAACGTTTGAAGACCCCCGGCGAACACGCGGGAGTCCTTGCTGGCTTCGTTGACGGTGTTTACGAGTCTCCGGATATCGTGCCGGTCTTGCTGTGTGAGCTTCATGTGTCCTTCTTTCCCGTGAGATCTCGAAAGTGATTAAACAGGGATGTCTTGAAGGGCTCAGGGATCGTAGCAAAGTCCTCCCCCTTGAGCGCTGCGTGTAATTGCAGCTCCGTTACTCCCAGGGCTTGCAGTTTCCGAGCAAGCTCCTGCGCGGGGTCCATGTGAACCGCGTTATGACACCAGGTCGCGAGCGATGACAGGTCCGCAGATCCGGCCAAGTAGATCTCTTCCTCCTTTAAGTGCAATCCTCGCTCCCCAAGTCTCGCACGAATTTCGTTGAGAGAAATCTCGCCGAAATTCCGGCAATAGTCAAACGCCTCCGCAGGTTGTTCGACTAGCTCTCGGACAGTGCCTATGCCGAGCCGCCCTAGAGCCTTTCTTGCTCGGCAGCTCAACCCCAGCTCCCTGATTGATTGATCGAGAACTTCGGGGGATTCAAACATTGCTTTCTTCCTCCTCGTCTACCGGTGCAACGATGTCAAAGCCACCGTAGCATAGTTCCTCGTCCGTGAATCCCAAGCTGTCCAAGATACAACCCAGAAGCGATTCGGCGGCTTCGTTCTCTTTATCTCTCAGCTCGCAAAGCCGCCGCAGCAGCGTTGGGAAGCTCTCTTCCGACACGACGCAGGACAGCTTGCGGGCAAACACCTTGCCACCAACCAGCGTGTCTACGGGTTCGTAGCTGTCCTCACGCTCCGGGGAGTTACAGATCTCCAGGTGCGAGTCGATGCCCTGGTTCACTGCTTCCACTACGGCCGCGACTTCATCCTCATCGGCGAGCGTCATTGGATAGGCCTCGCCGTCCATTTTCGCCCGAATCTGGGCGTACGTGATTACTGCCATATTGCTCTCCGTTAGTCGAGACCGCTGTGGGAGTGGACCGTCTGAATCAAATGGGCCATGTCCCACGGAGTCGGGTTTTCCAGTTCGATAGGGCAATTCTCCCAGTCGCAGAAACTCTTGATGGGATCTCCAGCCTCCTTGAATTGCTCCAGTACGGCGTTGAAGCTGGTCACATCGTCGTAGACGTACAGGTCTTGTCGCGAGATTCCCGGCAGGTTATGGCCGTTGCAGTCCCAATACTCGGGATTGGAAATGGTGACGTGAACCAACTTGGCCTTGTCGAGCACCCCTTTCCGACTCACCAGCCCCGCGCGATCAAGCACCGTGTATCCGGACTTACGACACTCGGCCAGGCTCGTGTCGGTTCCGATCAGATTTGGCATGTTTGGCCCTCCAACAGATTCCGCACTTGGAACATGTTGTCTTGGTTATCCCGTTATCGTACGAGCAAACGCGAACACGGTACTTTGTCTGCTTCATCACCGTGCGTCGATAGTTCCGGAAGACCAGGTCCACTTTTTGCGGCGGGTGATCTTCATCGTCAGCGGCCAGGTAGCACCGCCTCAAACCCTTGAGCCTCGGCGGGACCGCCATGTCCCGATCAAAACTCAGCCATAACTGCATGTTGGGCTGCCGTCCGAGTTCGACAATAGCGTCGAAGTATTCGGGGACGGCCCACGTCCGTGTGTAGGAAAACGCGATCACTTGCGGATTTGCCCGCAGAATCTTCATCCAGTTCCGAATGTACTTACCATTGAAGAAGTCACCAGCGGCATGTACTCGAAGAACTCGCACGAATTGAACGCGAAGTTGCAAGTTCATCCAAGGTACAAACTCTTTGGACTTAGCAATGATCAAATTTTTCATCAAAGCGGCTTGAACTCGTCGCGAGTGATAGTGACCACGACGGGCGTAACACAACGACAAACACGTTTCGGATGCTCCTGGACAGGTCTTATCGACTGGGGTACTCCAACTGTGGATCAGCGCGCCCAGTTTTCTATTGCCGAGTTGTAGCATTTAGCTTTCTCGAATCTCGCTAGTTTCTTACTTTTTGCTCCTTGTTCTTCGAGGAATCCCAGTCACGTGATTCCAGGTCCAGCCACATTACTCCCCCGTTACGGCCTTCCGGATTGCTTCACCCCAGTAGCCTTCCTTGGCTAACTGCATGGTGTGCTCTTGGCCTCGATCATCGAATCGTACCGGTTGCTGAACGTGTCACTCGTGTAATACGTCGAGCTACCTATTCCAACTCCCCGCCCGCCATATTTCTTGTTATACCATAACCCTTGCAGCGTCGTGCCGCTGACCTGGAGCTTCACGTACCAAGGCCACGTGGACCGGTCCCACACGCTCTTGATCTTGGCGGGCTTCTTTTTAGCCATCGGTGCTCGCTCCTTCATGTAGCCGTCGGGCTTGTCGCAGCACCTCGCGGCGCTCGCCGTCCAGCGCCACGAGGTCTATGCCGTACAGCGCGGCCACGACCTTGCGGGGTTGTTCCATCGACTCCCACACAACGTGCCCGGATCGCTCCAGTCGCTCCAGGGCCTCCTGGATCGCTACGATCTCACTGCCATGCTGCGCCCACTTGTCTAACTGCTCTCGCGAGTGTTTGTCGGCCATTTAGTCCCCCTTACTGTCACTCCAAAAAACGTGCCCGCAGTTCGAGCACTCGTGGCCATCTTTCGCGTCTCGCGGAATCTTCTGGCGGCAATCCGGGCAGTCGCCACTCGGATACTGCTGCCACACCGGGATCTTTGGTGCCTCTGTGGGCAGATTCGTAAGCCAGAGCACAGCGTACTTGACGCCCCGCTCTTTGCAGACCCGGCAGAGATCCTCCCAACAGTCCTTCGGCATCTCCTCGTAGTCCGAGCCTTCATTTTGGTCGTACGTGACAAAGATGTCACTGCCCTCGCCGACCTCGCCAAAGACGTGCCAAGTAGCGTGTCTCCGACCCGCGTGTGGGTTCACGAAATCGTTGAGCCACTTCTGGAAGTCCTCCCGCTCGTACCACTGCGGCACGTTGACCTGGAGACAGGGATAGACTTCGACATCGCCCAACTGGACTGCTTTGTCGGCGTCCATCTTGATTGGGATCAACGGCTCCAAACAGTTGCCGCAGCTCTCGCACTCTTTGTCCACGTACGCTCCGCACTCACACGGACGGAAGTTCTCACTGAAATGCTTTGTCCACTCGTCCCAGTCCTTGGGCCAGCTCTCTCCTTCCGCGTACATAGCGTCATGGTGATGCTTGGTCACCGCGTCCAGTAGCGGAGTCTCGGTCGCCCCGAGCAACAAGTGAGCGGCGCTAAACGGGAAGCCCGCTTTCAGCGCCGCGCAGATGTCACAGCACTCAGTATAGTCTTCGCCAGGGTGTTCCTTTTCGACAGCGGCGGCCACGTCGGCTTCGGCATCGTCGGTCAGCTCGAAGTTTACGAACTCCCCGCTCGTGCCGAGTTCGGCGTTAATCCTCTTCATCAGGAAGTGCCTCCTTGACCGCATCTGCATCGAACATGAGCGTGTCGAAGCTCCAGCACTCGACCATCTCACTGCCCGGCTGGATCTCCAGTTTCAGGTACTCGACGCCTCGCGCTTTGAGCGCTGCCATCAGGTAATCGTCGCCCAGATACTGCGCAAGATCCCCGACGTTCATGTCTTCACTGCTCTCGATATAGGCCGCCTTGCCCTCCTCGGTATTGACGATCCAATCCGTCACCGATTGCTGGATCGTGTACATCAACTGGCGATCCGTTTCGACCCGATCCGTGGTCTGCGCTCGCACGATACAAAACGTGCTCTCCCCGGGGCGCTGCACGACGAAGTGATAATCTTTCCGCTGCACTGGCCCCTTCCCTGCTTCCGGCCCGCGGTACGTCTGGTACTTCATGGCGCCGCTAACTAGCGCGTCCAAGGCGGCCTCGAAGCCTGCGTGGCTCTCCCTGGCCACCACGGACATCAGGTATTCGCACCCGCACATGAGCGTCTTGAACTCCGGCGGGTCCTCCTTGTCCGGCACCTGCAAGCACACAGCGACCGAGTCGTCCGGCATTGTGGCTACGTGCAGTCCAAAGCTCTCCAGCTTGGTAGCCTCCGGAGGTGGAAACTCCGTATTGCGAGGATCGTCTTGTGTGTCACCACTACTCATTGCGCTTCTCCGTGATTTCTTTGAGGGCCTTGATCACTTCCACTCCGTTGAGCTGGCGACACAGGAAGCGCACCTGGTCCTCAACCGCGCTATTGTTAATCGCACTGGCGTGACCGGCGGCCACGTCGTGCATGAGGTCGTCCAGCTCCTCGTTCGTAATCTCCCAGATCTCCGCGCTGATCACCGCTTGCTCCTCATCTCCGTCACCGAAAATTGAGTAAGCGAAGTTGTGCAGCTCTACGGGTCCATCGCTCGTGGCCTGCTCCAGAAGAGCCTTGACCTTCATGGCCGCGTCTGTGAGTACCTGCAAGATCGCATCATTCGGACAGTCCAAATACTCGATGCTAATCTCAAGAGTCTTCTTGGCGTGATTTGCCATCCGGATTCTCCAACCATTGAGGGAAATATGCTTCCGTTACGGTCTCAGGGTCCTTGTTCAATTGCCACGTCCACAGCTCTGCGAAGCCTGGGGTCCCAGGCGAAATCGCCCTCTCGTTCTCGTCGAACAGGCAGTCCACACCGTCACCAAGCCAGTGCGTGTCACCTGACGGCAGATGCTTCACCTCGAACCCGTTGCAGTGCTCATGCACCACGAACACGTCGTTCAGCACGAGAGGCAAAGTGAAGCTCGTAAGGCCGTGACTCGGCCCGTGCGGCCCGTGCCGCATCAGTGTAACCTCTGTGGCTCTTGTGAGCGACAGTTCGTAATCATTTGGCTGTACCACCTCTCGAAAGGCATCGAGCCTTTCCTGCACAAGCTCGTCTAGTGCTGGGTCGTCTTCGTCTATTTCGCCCGGCAACTCCAACTTCGCTACCAATAGTACCTGTACTTTCATTACCACTCCGGTTCGTAGTCTTCCGGCATGTCAATGGCGTCGTCACCAGCACCCATGCTGATGTCGCAGTCATCCTGTTCAAATTTGTCATTGGACCAGTGACCACCCTCCGTGCCATCTGAGTCCTTTGCGGCAACATCGTCCGGCAGATCCACGGAAGGCAGGTATCGCAAATTCGCCCGCGACACGGACCGCTCGCAGACTGTGACCTCGTGGTACGGCTCGCTGCCTTCCACAAAGACGTACATCTCCACGTTAGTTGGAACGTATCGCACTGCGAGAGTGCCATTCTCCTCACACCACTCCGCGACGGAGGGCGGCAGGGTCTCTTTCGCCACGAAGATCAGTACGCGAGGTTCGTAGGAAGCGACAGACGAGATCGCTTCTTCTTTAACCCCCGACGCCTGCACGGACCCGTCGTCCCATCGAACACGCATGTCAATTGGGTGCCCGCCCTTGTTCTTGACCTCGACCTCCAAAATCTGCCCGTGCCGCCACTTGCTCCGCCGGTCGTTCGTCTTTTTGTACGCGACTCGCTCGCCGACCTTGGGCCAGCATTGTTTATTCGGCATGTGAATCCTCTCTCATCTGTCCGACGCTGTAGATAGCGGTGCTTCGGGCATGAGACTGCTCTGTCTGCATGGGCGTCCGAGACCCCGTGTCCTGAATTACGTTATCCTTGATGGCTCGACTGATCAACGAGCCCCAGATGTTGTGGTGATGCGGCTCACCGACCTGCTCGATCACAGCGAGTCGGATGTCCTCCCCGGTCATTTCTCCAGCGGGCAGATGCAGAATCGCATCCCAAGCCCGGAGCTTCCACCACTCCCTCGTGTTGATCTCTACTCGGCTCAGCCCTTCGTCTCGTGCCGCCGAGGCGGCAGTGCTTCGCTTGGCCATTTTATCCTCCTGAGTCCCAGGTAATGCCATCAAGCTGGTTTTGAATATGGTCCTCAAACGACTCCACCAGGAGATCGGCTTCGTCCTCGTCCTCGCTATTGGCTTGCGCGAGTTCGCGGGTCTCTTCGGCAGCCGCCTCGATCTCGCTCGACACCTGCTCGCAAGCATCCGCTCGCCCCTCCAGGAGCTGCCCGGTGTCGCCCTGCTGTAACCCATCAGGCATATTGTCAAACTTCTCCAGTTGTTCTTCGCCCAGCTTCTGCATTTGCGAAGCTAGTTCGTCCAGAGAGTCCGCCACATCGCCCGGCGGGTCCTTGGCGGAAAGCAAGTCAAACTCCTCCTCCAAAGCGTAAAACTGACTCATGTACTCGCTCACCGCGAGTTGACTGGCCTTGGGACGCGACTTGCTGAACTTTTTGACACCTCGACCATGTCCAAATGGCTTGGGTCCCCACCACCAATAATAGCTCTCGCCCTTGACGGTCACCGGGTTGTTCTTCCTGGCCCTCTTCACAAAATGTACCTGGGGCATGTTGCCTCCTAGTTTGCGGGTTCCTGCCCGGCTCCGCAGCCACAACTGCGGATAAATCGAAAACCGGCGGCTTGCAACTCCACTTTCGCGGCCTGCAATTGCTTGATAGTTTCAAATCGCACGTCACAATCCCGGACATCGCACCCAGCGCCGCTACCGACAATCTTCCCTCCGGATAGTTCTTCGATCTCGTCGTCGCGCCAGTTCAGCTCATTGTTCTGATCGGTAGTAAGATCGTAATACACGCTGAGTCTATATGTTTCAGTCATTCTCATCTCCAAAGAAAAAGCCCGGCAACGGGCCGAGCCGGTTAGCACTAACGTTATTGGCGAGATCAAGCCGAGTTCAGGTTTCCCTGCACGCGCTCAAGTAGCTTATTACTGTCACCATTGACCAACTCGATGGCTTCGAGTTGGTCGAACAGTTCGCGAAGAAGCGTCTGGAGCATCTCCTTGATTTCGCGGGACTTGTCCGCCTGCATCTGGAACTCGGCGGCGAACATACTCGGCTCTTCGAGCGACATGTCGGAGAAATCGGCGTGTCCGGTACTTGTGTCCCGAATGCCCAGTCGCAAGAGGTCAGGAGGATCTCGAATTCCTTCATCGTCTAAAATGGCTCCCAGGTAATAGCGAATCTCCGCTGAGTACGGATTCTCATCGCCCTGTTCCGGCGGCGACAGCAACATAGCCTCGGTCATCGCCCAGGCACATTCGCGAGCATCGGCCGGATCGAAAGCATCCGGATTGGAACCCGACAAAACATTGCAGAGAAAAATGAACGTCGGTAAACGCTTGTAAAAGTCGTCGCTCGTGACGACCTGGATCGCGGCCATCAGGCGATCAAAGCTCTCCTTCGACAGCTCGTCGATAGCGAAGTCGTCCTGAATTTCGAGTTTCAGAGTTTCTGGTGCCCAATTAAGGGCTTCAGTCCCGTACTTGTCGATCACCAAGACCAGCATTGTCGTAGCGAACGTGTCACGACTGGTCAGGAGATCTCGAACTCGCTTCTGTCGGCTTGGCATCCTGCTTGGTTCCTTCCACCATAGCTCGAAGAATCCGCATCAACATGGTTGCGGCATCCCAGGCCACGTAATACGCGGGCGGTTGCTCAAGTGTCGCCACCATCTCCCCTGTGATGAGATCGTAGAACTTGTCGCCACCAAACCACTTGACAAAGCGATCCTCGTAAACGAGCACCAGCGCATCGTGTATCTTGGTGTTTCCCCGCCCCGTTTCGTAAGCGGTCCTGATTGCACGCAATCGCGTCGCCAGAGCATCGGACTGCCGCACTTGCTTGCAAATCCGAAACGCGGTGAGCGACTCGTGCGTCACTTTTTTCAAGACGAACAGGTATAGAGCCAGAAGCACGATCTCCATCTCTCCCAATGTGGCGCCGTCCGGTTCGGACACACCACAGACTTCTCGAAGGATCATGCGACCCTCGTCGAGCGGGTAGTTCAGCGCCGCCACGACGTTCTCAAAAGTAAACGGCGGTAAGGTCACTAACGAATTCCTTGCGTAATGGGAATGTCCACACGATAGCGATGGATCGTTTGACCCTTTGGATCGCCAATCGTGTTACCGAGAGCATCGACGGGGTACGGGGCCCCGGGAAACTCTACCCTCGCGTTGGAAACGCCACCGGTCTGCGTGGCATACTGAACGGCCAAAGTCCGAGCCGCTGCGCCTTGCAATTCTGTGATCGCCAGGCTGTACGAATTCTGCGAGCTTTTTCCATCCTTGTCGCACTCGACGACGACGGTGGCTTTTCCGCCGATATTCTCCATGCTTACAACTGACAGAGCCATTGGGGTCTCTCCCTTCCAGATTAAAGGAATGTGTTGACGTTCCGCTAGTCTAACAGGGACTACCCTCTTCGCCTAGTCTTCTTCGCTTTCTTGCTCGGGTCAGTTTCCCGGTACGCATGGCAAAGCAGCACCCATCGCGATAGCAACGGTGCCGCCTTCTCGAACTTCTTCATCACGTATGGCAGGTACTGCGAGTCGAAGATGTCGTCAACCAGCCCCAAGATTCGCTTCCAAGCGTGCGGATCGTTCTTCTTCATCGCCACTTTCAAGATCCTCTGAACTCGCTCGTCGGCCATGACCATGTCGGCGAAGACGTGCGGGTCCATCCAGGTCGGCGGGTGGTCCTGCCACTCGTACCGCCCTTTGGTCTGGTGCTTCTCGGTATCCACAAACACGCCCAATTCCTGCCCGTGATCGACGCCATCGTGCAGGAGCGAAGACAAGGGCCACTTCACATGCAGTCCCATCTTCTCGTCGTCGTATTTATCCAACGCCGTCAGATGATTGGGGGGCGGCATTCCGGCAGGGTTATCGCCAATCACGAGCTGATCTTCTTTCTGTGCGCCTCGTCTTCGAGTCATGCTTTTCCTCCCGATAGCTAAAACTAAGTTCCCTGGGATCTAAACAAAAAGGAAGTAAGAACCCATTGGCAAGGACCAGCACGGCAGTTTGATAACTGCCGCGCTTTGGTCCTCGCCAATGGGCGAGTGTCCGGGGCGCAAACCCGATAGTAGTAATGTAAAGGTTGATTGCTGTACTTCGCCGGTTACTCTCGAACGGTCTCGTATTCTCCCTGTAAACTTCCTCCCTTGCGGGAGTTGTCCTCCTTTCCGGGAGAGAGAGACATTCGACTGGAGTTCGACTGTACAACGGGGGAGAGGCCCCCAGGCTATAAAAACCTTGAGAAAGCAGCGACCCGACGCATTCCGTTCGGACCACCTTCAATTCAGAAAAACCAGGAAAGCAGCGCGGCGGGGCCCTTCTCGCCCCACGCTCCATGCACTACCCGTACTCCTGGTCTCACCTTTGAAATCACTATCCATCGGGATTGCGCCCTGGTGTGTAAGAGGGTGGCCCGGCTCCGCATCCCGATAAGGATACGAGAAGACACGGAACCGGACGCTTCCCCTCGTCCTATATCCTCGCTCAGCGATGAAGCCTCGCGTGGCGAATCAGCAGGCTGCCGAGTGCCAGCACCATCAGGCCCATCCCGAGCCCCGACCAGCCAATCAGGCTGGCCGAGAAACCGAGAAGCGCTACCAGCTCCCAACCCTCGAACAGAAAACCACTGGCCATCAACAGGGTGGCCATGGCGGCACCGGGGACCCAGAGCGTGAGCTTCCGGGACCAGTTACGACCGCGAGCGAAATGTTTGCTCGCGGCCTCCCGCTGCTGCCTCACGACGGGGCTAACGCGGGATCTCCATTGCGATTGGAGCCAAGTTAGCATGGAACCGGCCCACGTACGCTTGCTTTCGACGGGCGAATCTTGCTCGCAGGTGGACCCCAATGGGGTCGAGGCCGCGGCTAGATCATCGGGCCCCAGGGTTGCTTCCGACATGATTTCTCCTCTTTTTAGGGACGAAGGGAGTGAAAAAACGCGCTGCTGGTTGGTAGACGTGTCCAGCATCATATTGTGACGCAGAAATCGCCTCAATTTAGCTCAAGCCAGAGCCAAAGAAACTCGATCCACTGGAGGAGCTGTCACGGGCTCTTCCGGCGGTGATCCCCACTCTCGTTCTCTCCATTTGGCGAGTAGGGACTCGGCCGAAGGTAGCGGCTTCAGGGCTTTGAGTGGGCTAAAACCTCTCTCTTCGACAAAATCGAGGTCTTCACCTGTACGCTTTGCAACTTGTTCATGTAACGAGGTCATCGCAGGAAGATCCTTCCGTGATAGGACGAGATTAAGTAGTCGATGCCTCCAACGCATCAACTGTTTGTTGCCGGTACTGGGCCATAAAGAGACGAACTCTTTCGATTGGGAGCTTACCGGTAAGCACCTGCTCGACCTGCTGCCGATTGATCACACCGAACTCGAACGCTTCAAAGAGATCGAATACGGATTCCGCATGCTCTTCGCAAATCTTCCACAATTGCAAGAGTCTGTCCTCATCGTCAAGCCCCAGCAGGCAGCCCTGCTCGACGAGGTAGTCATTATCCATGTTGTAACGGGGAGCCTCCAGAAAAAGGCTCTCCCAGATTCGCGCCCCTGACACTGGTCTTCTCCTTTCTATACGTAAAAGGATTACGTGCCTTTCATAGAAAAACGAAAAAACCCCGGCCAGGGGTTACCCGGCCGGGACTCGTGTGAAAGAACATTAGAGAAAAGACTTGGGGGTTAGCCCCCATCACTTGGCGTGATTCCCCTGTCGCCTTACTCTTCCTCCGCGGTGGAGGCGTCTTCCAGTTCTTCCCTGCCCGCTTCTTCGTTGGACGGCTCCGCTTCCGGCGTTTCCTGCGCGGCAGCCACGGCCTCTGGGATCGCCGTTCCGGGTTCATCCTCCTCCGCGTCCTCCGTGTCCTCCGTGTCCTCCACCTCTTCCGGCTCCTTGGCCGTGTCCAGCTCGGCGACGGGCGCGTCGTCTTCCAGTTCCTCCCCGCTCGATTCCAATTCGATGTTGCGGTCGAGCGTCGAACTAACCATCGAAAGGAAGTTCTCGCCCACGTCTTTCGGCTTGTAAAGCGAAGCAACGCACAGCGTTATGG
>SDBU01000304.1_pt1 | contig 70219 bp, 78 predicted proteins | sample 2277071 | NCBI WGS metagenome assembly SDBU01 (sample SAMN10397929, study PRJNA504765) | marine sediment metagenome | isolation source: marine sediment core GS08_GC12, 126 cmbsf | place: Arctic Ocean: Gakkel Ridge, Loki's castle | collected 2008 | reverse complement strand
TATCGCCATGGCAAAAGCAGCCGGGACAGAGATTGCACAGAACTTCACGGTAGCACCTCCGTTAACAATTTTTACCGATGCAGTCGAATGCATGTTCAGGACGATTGAAGCTGGACTCCCTACCAGTATAGGTGGGGGTGGGATAATGGGAGCAACGGCACCGGCTACAATTGCTGGGGCGGTAATAGTTATCAGTGCTCAACTCATAAGTGGGATAGTGCTGGCGCAACTTATAAAGCCAGGAGCAAGAGTAATAAATGGAGAGTTTTCATGGGCAATGGAAATGCAAAGCGGAGCCCCCGCTTTTGGTGGCATAGAAGCTGTCTTACATACGGTAATGTTTAATCAGGTCTGGCGAAAATATGGAGTTCCCGCATATAGTGCTAATGCTGGTCCCAGCAGCTCAAAGAGAATAGATTTTCAATGTGGCTATGAGAAAGCAACAAACGCCCTGGTTGAGGCTTTATCTGGAAGCAACATCATACTGCTACACGGTTGCCTGCATGGCAGTCTTTCGTGGCATCCTGCCCAAAGCCGTACTGGACGATGATATAGCCGGCATGATAGGACGTTTTATAGAGGGGGCTTTGGTAAACGATGATACACTAGCTATAGACCTGATAAAGGCGGTTGGACCGATTCCAGGGATGTACTTGGACAAGGCTCACACCAGGCAGTGGTGGAAGAAAGAACAGTTCATACCCAAAGCAGCCGATAGACTGACCTATCCTGAGTGGCTGGAAAAGGGGAAAAAGAGTGCTCTTGATTATGCCAAAGACAGAGTGGAGGAGATACTGGCTACCCACAAGCCAAAGCCCTTGACACCCAGCCAGGACGAGGAAATAGACAGGATATTGGCAGAGGCTAGAGCATACTATAAAAAAAGGGGCATGATTTAGCGACGTTTTGCGTAAATTCACCTGTCAGGGGATTGACAAAGTTGACTTTCTGATTTATGATACTGCATAGTTGACTTGCTAGGTATAGTTTACTTGTAAGGTATTGACAAGAGGGGCGTCTAAGTGTATAATCGCATCTCAGGAATAAGTTACTACCTTTGATATACAGTAATAAGATAAAAAAATAAATCGAAAGGGAGGTGATGTATATGTGAGTAAGAGGAGAGCCAAGGAGATGATTGCTAAAAGAATTTGAAAGGAGAAAAAATGTTAAAGAAGAAAAAGATGATAAGAGTGTTAATCTCTGTGGCTGTAGTTGGCAGCTTAGTTAGCGCTTTGATTCTCGGTGCCTGCGCAGCCCCAACCCCAACTCCGACCCCAACTCCAACCCCGACCCCAACCCCGACACCGACCCCAACGCCGACACCATCCCCACCGCCAGGGGTAGAGCCGATCGAATGGACGTGGATAAACAGTGCGGGGATTGGCCATGTCAGCTTTGAAGCAGGAGGACGGGCGACAGTTGACGCTATTAACACCATGGCCAACGGTCGCTTAGTCATTGAGATTTTTCCCGGTGATGCCATCGTACCCTATGCCGACACCTATGATGCCGTATTCAATGGCATCGTCGACGCGGGTGCCAGTTCTCCTTGGAGTATGACAGATGTGAACATGTTGTTTGGCCTCATAGATGGTTGGGCTGGCGGGCCGACGGCCAGGCAGACGCATGCTTGGTTATTGCCAGGAATGCCAGGCTGGGAGTGGGTCCAAAGGCTGTGGGGAGAATATAACGTCGAGTTTGTCGGTACCACTGGTCGTACTCATGCCGAGACATGGGTTCACACCACTGTGCCGCTAAACGACATAAGTGACCTTCAGGGACTTAAGATGCGTGCCTTTGGCGACCCGGCGCTAATCCTTCAGCGGTTGGGCGTGGCCACCGCCATGATCCCCAGTGCCGAAATCTACGAATCCATGTAGCGGGGAGTCATCGACGCCTTTGAGTACACCACGCCAGGTATAGACTGGGTTCAGGGCTTCCAGGAAATAATTAAATACAGCTATATCAGCGATACCCGCATGCCCACTGGCGCTCAGCACCAGGTTGTGTACCGCCCTTTCTGGGAGGCGCTTCCTGATGACCTGAAAGACATTGTAAAGTATGCCATGCAGGCTACAGAAGAGCTATTCCTCTTCCAGGGCATGATGTTGGATTGGGAGGGGCTTAAGAACTTCATGGACTATGGCGTTGAGGTTCTGCCTCTGCCGCAGAGTATAGCCGATGCCTTTAGCGCCGAAGCCAAGCTGTTCTACGCTGAGAGGGCTCTCGAGGATCCCACTGGTGTCTTCACGGAGCTAATGGACGCCCAGTTAGAGTTCATGGAAATTTGTAAATGGCAGGGCGTAAGTTGACGCCGAGCGGCTTAGTGACTTTTCTGGCTAACCTGTAGATACAAGGATTACCCCCGCTTCCAGGGTATCCTGGAAGCGGGGGTATAAGTGGCAATGAGAGTTATACGAAGTATATTCAGAGTCATTGATTCTATCAGTAACTACCTGACAATGGGAGGACGCTGGCTTGTCCCGGCCCTGGTTTTGATTATTTTCTTTGAAGTGATAATGAGGTGGGGCTTCCGTATGCCAACGATATGGGTATTTGAGATGGCACCAATGATGGGCGTCGCCATCATCGTTCTCGGCTGGAGCAATGTTCAGCGGCTTAACCGGCATATCAGGGTTGACATTTTCTATCACCGTTACTCGCCCAGGGCGAAGGCAATTACCGACGCCATTCTTACCACACTACTCTTCTTCCCGTTGTTTATTGCGATATCATATGAAACAGGCCTGTGGGCGTGGAGTGCTTTCACAGCTGGTGAGATAATGCTTGAGACTCCTTGGCGCCCGCTATCCTTCCCCATCAAAACAATCTATTTCCTGGGAGCGTCTTGGCTTGTAATTCAAGCTATCGTTACCTGCACCCGTGATTGGTACTTTATATTCAGGGGGAAACAGCTTGATTGAGTTAAGTCCGGGAATCGTTGTCTTAGTAGTGTTCGGCAGCATTATAGCGCTGGTCATCACCGGTATCCCATTGTACATAGCGATTGGTGGCACGGCCCTGGTAGTGGGCTTTCTGCTATTTGGCGAGAACGCACTTAAGATAATACAAATGCGTACGTGGATGCTGCTATTCAACTATATCCTGCTGGCGGTTCCCCTGTTTATCTTTATGGGCATCATGCTGGAAAGGTCAGGAACAGCCGAAAAACTATATGATGCCTTGTACCTATGGCTCAGTGGGTTCAGGGGTGGTCTGGCGGTGGTCACCGTGCTGGTGGGGACTATTCTGGCTGCCTGTACGGGGGTAATTGCTGCTTCAGTCATTATGTTAACCATTTTTGCCCTGCCATCGATGATAAAGCGGGGTTATAGCAAGAGTCTGGCCACTGGCGCGGTTTGTGCCGGGGGCACTCTCGGTATCCTCATTCCACCCAGTATCATGTTGGTTATTTACGGGCCGATGGCCAACATCTCGGTAGGTAAGCTGTTTATGGCCGCCTTTATGCCGGGATTTCTGCTTTCTGCTTTATATAATGGCTACATTGCTATCCGATGTATGTTGCAACCACATATTGCTCCCATAGTACCTCCCGAAGAAAGGGCAGTTCCCTTCTCTGTGAAGACGAAGAAGTTTCTTATCTCTGTAGTTCCGGTGGCGGTGATTATAATGTCAGTTCTAGGGGTCATCTTTATGGGGATAGCCCCGCCCACTGATGCTGCAGCCGTAGGTGCTGTTGCCGCTACGCTGTTAGCTATTGTTTACCGCAAATTTAATCTCAAAGTCCTCAAGGACTCCATAACCGAAACAATGACTATCACCTCTCTGGCTTTTATCATAGGAATCTGTTCTGTTGCTCTCGTTGGCATATTTCTTCTTGCCGGGGGTGGCAAGGCAGTTGAGGCGTTCATTTTGGCTGTCCCTGGAGGGCGCTGGGCTTCCTTTGCCATTATAATGCTCATCTTCTTCCTCCTCGGGTTTTTCATTGATTTTATCGGCATTCTCTTTATTATGGTTCCCATTATGTCACCCCTTGCTCCGGTGCTGGGGTTTGACCCCCTCTGGTTTGCCATGATGGTATGTGTCAATCTTCAGATGTCTTTCATGACGCCGCCGTTTGCCCCGGCTATCTTCTATGTCCGAGGTGCTGTTGACCCGAAATTGGGAGTGACTATGGGTGACATAATACGGGGGGTATTTCCTTTTGTTGGGCTCATAGTCATTGCCCTGGGCCTGCTTATCGCTTTCCCTCAAATAATTCTCTGGCTACCCGCCCAGATGATAAGATAGGCAGCTTGGATTGAAAAAACAATAAATTCAGGACTGAATTAGACGAGCGCAGTGTGCACCTCTCCCTGGAAAAATTCAGACAATTAAGTGAAAAGGGAGAGATGCACTGTTCTATTAGCCAATGGAATCTATAGAAGGAGGAGTCCCTGGAATGAAAATTACTGATGTAAGGTGTGTGGTATATGACTGGAAACCTCCAGTTCCGTTTATTGGTCCTGTGGCAACAAGCATGGGTAAGCCAGGAACTGCTCCTAGTCTGCTGGTTAGGGTGCTGACTGACGAAGGTATAGAGGGGAACTGCGGTGAAATGTGGCCTGCCGTAGTCGCTGGAGGCATAGTCAAGTTTATTGAGACCTACATGAGGCCAATTCTTGTAGGCCAAGACCCTATTTATCGTGAGGACCTCTGGCAGAAAATATGGCGGATATCCCGAAATATTCAGCCACACCCATTTCTCCAAGGACTTATCGATGTCTGTCTCTGGGATATTGGCGGGAAGGCAGCCAATATGCCCATCTATAAGATGCTGGGGGCATACCGTGACAAGATACTCGTCTACGCCAGTTCTCAAGGTCGGGCAACCCCGGAAGAAGTCGGTGAGGAGGCTCTAGCTTATAAAGATATGGGCTGCAAGGGATTCAAACTGCATTCCTGGGATGCCTGGATCACTGATCCCAAGCGAGATGTGGACGATTGTGTTGCAGTGCGAAAAGCTGTTGGAGATGACATGGCAATCATGCATGACCCATACGGGAAATACAACAGGGCTGAAGCTTTATGGGTAGGCCGAAGGCTTGAAGAACTGAACTTCCTGTGGCTAGAGGAACCAATGAAGGAATGGGACATCGAGGGTTATGCACAACTTTGTGCCGCTTTAGACATACCGATTCTAGGACCAGAAATAATAGCCGGCAGTATGTTCAGCACACCTGAGTATATACTACGAAGGGCGGTAGATATTGTGCGCAGCGATGTTATATTCAAAGGCGGAATTGGCCCGGTCAAGAAGACGGCATCGATGGCTGAGGCTTTCGGAATGAACTGCGAGGTTCATCTTTGCTTTTCACCATTATCCCAAGCAGCCAATCTCCATGTAATAGGTTCATTGAAGAACACAACCTTTTTCGAAGTTATGACACCCCGGGAGACATTCAGCGCAGGGGTTATAGAGGATATAAAAATAGACAAAGAGGGATATGCACACGTACCTGATAAGCCGGGGCTGGGCTTGGAGCTTGATTGGAAGAGCATTAACGCTCACAAGACATATGAGACACCACCGCTTAAGCAAGGGTAAAAAGTATAGGAGGAAGATATGCAAGTGGGATTCTATTTCGACCAGACCCGTTGCATCGGGTGCTTTACCTGTGTCGTGGCCTGCAAGGACTGGAATGATGTTGCTGCTGGCCCGGCCAGCTGGAAAAGACTTATAACCGTGGAGAAGGGACAATACCCGGATTTGTCCGTTGCCTTTCTCTCTACTGCCTGCTATCACTGCCTGGAACCAACCTGTGCCTCGGCGTGCCCGGTCAACGCCATCACTAAACGCGAACTGGACGGAATTGTCGTGGTTGACAGGGAGACCTGTTTAGGTAGGGACAACTGTGATATGTGTCGACAGGCTTGCCCCTATGATGCTCCCCAATTTGGAGCTGAGGAAAATGCCAAGATGCAGAAGTGTCATTTTTGCCTTGACCGGCTAGAGGAGAATAAAAAACCAGCCTGTGTTGATGCCTGTCCCACACTTGCCCTGGACGCTGGGCCAATAGAAGAGCTACGGGCAAAGTACGGTGATGTCAGGGAAGCTGAGGGCTTTGTTTACTCAGAAGAGCTTGTTCCCTCTATCGTTTTCAAACCCAAGAAGGAAACAAAAGGTCTTACTATTCAAAAAGTTGAGATTATGCCGGGTACTTAATAGTCGGTTATTTAAAGGAGTAGTCTATGACGACCAGGAAAGAAATTGCCGGGGAAACTGTTGTTCCCACGATGTGTGCCATGCACTGCGGCGGTGCGTGTGTTCTGAAGGTCCACGTTAAAGATGGAGTCATCACCCGAATTGAAACCGATGATGGAGAAGAGCCTCAGCTCCGGGCCTGTTTACGAGGGCGTGCCTACAGGCAGGTAGTGTATGCACCGGACCGAATCCTGTACCCTTTGAAGAGAGTGGGGGAGAGGGGTGAGGGGAAATTTGAGCGCGTATCCTGGGATGAGGCATTGGATACTGTGGCGGCTGAATTAAAGCGAGTTAGAGATACTTATGGACCGACGTCCATATTACTTCTGTCCATGGCTGGTGATGTCTGCTGCTTGAACCTTAGGACAAGCCCCAGGTTGCTATCCATGGCTGGGGGCTTCACCACCTGGTGGGGTACCGCCTCCTTCCATGGGGCCGTGTTTGCCGCGTTTTTCACCTACGGTACTATATTTGAGTCTAGCAGTCGGGATGACCTCCTCAATTCCCGACTCATAATTCTGTGGGGTTGGGACCCGGCAAACACTATCGCCGGACCCAGTACCAGGTGGTTTCTGACACAGGCTAAGGAGCAGGGGGCTAAAATCATCGTCGTAGACCCCTGGTACAGTGATTCTGCCACTGCCTTGGCGCAGGAGTGGATACCCATCAGGCCGGGCACTGATGCCGCCATGCTTATCGCTATGGCGTATGTCACTATCAAGGAGAACCTGCAAGACCAAAAATTTCTCGATACCTATACCATTGGTTTTGACAAATATAGAGACTATGTTACCGGCTTGGAGGATGGGGTGCCCAAAACACCGGCCTGGGCGGAGGCTATTACCGGGGTGCCGGCTGCCACTATTGAAAAATTGGCTCGGGAATATGCAACTAATAAGCCGGCGGCGTTGAAGACCGGGATTGGGCCCGGACGCACTGCCTTTGGAGAGCAGTATCATCGGGCGGCCATCACTCTGGCAGCGATGACCGGTAATGTCGGCGTCCACGGTGGTGATGCGGCATCCAGAGCCTGGGAATCTTTGGTCGGGGGATATTCTTACCCCGTACATGTAGCACGATCTTTGTCTTTTATTCCTAATCCCGTTGAGCTATCTAAGTTTGGTCTATGGGCTGTATTTGGGAAGGGGCGTTACTCCGTTTACCCGCGAATACACTTTGCGAAAGTAGCTGACGCTATCCTCAAAGGGAAAGCGGGAGGATACCCGGCTGACTACAAGCTAGCCTTCATTGATAACTGTAACTATTTGAATGCTCTCCCCAATATCAACAAGACCGTTAATGCCCTAAAATCACTCGAATTCATTGTGACCATGGAACAGTTCATGAATCCCACTGCCCGGTATGCCGATATTATTCTTCCGACCACTACCTTTATGGAGAGAGACGACATAACCCTGGGGGTAGGAATGCCCTACTATGGTTTTGAGAATAAGGTCATCGAACGATTAGGTGAATGCAAACCGCAACATGAAATAGTCAAGGAATTAGCTGCTCGAATGGGCTTTACTGACTATGACAAAGAGACTGAAGATAGCCATCTGAAAAAGGTGGCCAAACAGGCTGGTATTCCCGATTATGAGGCTTTTAAGAAGAAAGGCCTCTACCGGGTCGAGCTACCTGAACCACACGTCGCCTTTAAGAAGCAGATTGAAGACCCCGAGAATAATCCATTCCCCACTCCTTCCGGGAAAATTGAGATATACTCTCAGCAGATAGTCGACATGGATGACCCGATGCTGCCACCCATTCCAAAGTATATTGAGACCTGGGAGAGTCTGAATGACCCTCTGGCCAGGAAATACCCCATCCAGCTTATCACCAATCATTCCAAGAGGCGGGCGCTGGGCAAATTAGACAATATCCCCTGGCTCAGGGAGCTTATCCGTCAAGAGATAATAATCAACCCTACTGACTCTAAAGCCAGGAGTATCAGTAATGGCGATATTGTACGCGTGTTCAATGACAGGGGGGAGGTGAGAGTGCCTGCCCGGGTCACCGAGCGGATTATGCCTGGCGTTGCCATATTACCTTCAGGCGCCTGGTATGACCCTGATGAGAAGGGTGTAGATAAGGGCGGGAACGCCAACGTCTTAACCAACGATGAGCCATCACCCGCTGGGGCTTTTGGCTATAATACAATTCTTGTTCAGATTGAGGTGGTCTAGGGGAGTAGCCGATACACCGTGGGATTGTATTTTGCTCAGGCTCATGGCATATTGAAGATGTTGACTGAGACCAAGCTCTCTCTCTTTCAACAAGGGCATGGCTTACTTGCTCTAGTTGCTTTCTGGCTCCTTGATAATCGATTTGCACGAGCCTCAGCAGGTGAATAGTATCTTGCCACTGAACTCCACGCCCATAATTACTGGGGCTATCCAGACCGTGGGCGTCTATTGCATTTTACACGGCTTGACCCTCTTTAACCCTGGTCAATTTCTTAAACGTTGGTAGTAATCAGCTCAGGTAATGTTCCCTGCAGCCCTTCATGAGTAACCATTTTGGAAACAATGTTCATCGAGTCTATATCAGGTTAAGGTTTTTGTCTGGCCCTTAAATCGCTCGAATAGTGAGTTTTATGATATTATGAAATAAAGAAAGTATAATTTAATGAAGCGATTTCAACTAATAGAACACACGGCTGATACCGGGCTAATCGCTTATGGCCATAGCCTGGCTGAGGCCTTTGCCAATGCCGGTTACGGCTTGTTCTCAATTATTGCCGAACTTAGCAAGGTGAGGGAGAGGGAATCACGACCAGTGGTGGTAAGTGCTGAAGACACTGAGAGCCTGCTGTTTGAGTGGCTCAATAATCTTATTTATATCTTTGATGTGGAGTATCTTCTCTGCAAAAGGTTTGACATCTCCGAGTTTACCGAACACAGTCTTAAGGCTATTTGCTGGGGGGAAAGATACGATTCCTCTCGACACCAGCTGAAACTAGGTGTGAAGTCGGCTACCTATCATATGCTTAAGGTAGACGGAGAGAAAAACACGGTTCAGGTTATCTTTGACGTCTAGGAGGTGAGGAAGATGACTAGGTGGACGGGACCACTGGAGAAGGTAGACGATTACCGATGGCGTATACCGAAAAGTTATAAGACCGGGATGCGGGTGGCGGGGTTGATTTTTGCTAGCCGGGAAATGCTCAGTGACATCCTTGAAGAACAGGCACTGGAGCAGGTGGTCAATGTTGCCTTCTTGCCCGGGATTGTAGGCGTTTCTCTGGCTATGCCCGACATCCACTGGGGTTACGGTTTCCCCATTGGTGGTGTGGCGGCGATGAGAGTGAGCGATGGAGTGGTATCACCAGGGGGTGTTGGCTTTGACATCAACTGTGGTGTCCGGTTATTGCGCACAAATTTGCTGGAAGATGAAATCCGCCCCAAGATAAGGGAACTCGTGGATGCTCTCTATAGAAATGTTCCTTCAGGGCTTGGCTCACAGGGTAAGATTAGGCTGCGTCACGGGGAAATTGATGATGTCCTCGTCAAAGGGTCCCGCTGGGCAGTGGAGAAGGGATATGGCCGAACTGAAGACCTTGAGACTACCGAAGAGTATGGCGAGATGGCTGGTGCTGACCCTGCCTGTGTCAGTAGTAGAGCTAAGGAGCGTGGTGTACCGCAGCTAGGTACATTAGGCTCTGGTAACCACTTTCTCGAAGTAGCTGTGGTTGACCAGATACATGAGAAGTCCATCGCCAAGGATATGGGTATTGACCAGATAGGGCAGGTTATGCTGCTCGTCCATTGTGGCTCCCGGGGGCTGGGGCATCAGACTGCTGGTGACTATATCGGGAAGATGATTAGTGCCATGCAAAAGTATCACATTGAATTGCCTGACCGACAGCTAGCTTGTGCACCTCTCGATTCTCGGGAAGGACAGGACTATCTGTCAGCGATGAGGTGTGCTGCCAACTATGCCTGGGCCAACCGCCAGTGTATCACCCACTGGGTGAGAGAAGCCTTCTGTCAGGTAATGGGGAAAGGTGAAATGGATGCTGGGCTAGAGCTTATCTATGATGTTACCCACAACATTGCCAAGATAGAAGAGTATGAGTTAGACGGCAAAAAAATTAAGCTTTGTGTCCATCGTAAGGGCGCAACCAGGGCTTTCCCTGCCGGTCATCCCGAGATTCCCCGTAAGTATGCCCGTATTGGACAGCCGGTATTCATCCCTGGGGATATGGGGCGATATTCCTATGTCCTGGTAGGGACAGAGCAGGCAATGAAAGAGACCTTTGGCTCCACCTGCCATGGTGCCGGTAGACTCAAAAGCCGGGCTGCTGCCAAACGCCAGCTTAGAGGTGAGGCAGTACTCAAGGAACTTGAATCGCGTGGTATAATCATCAGGACCGGCAGCCTGAAGGGTCTGGCTGAGGAAGCACCCCAGGCTTATAAGGATGTGGCTGAGGTTGTCAAGGTGGCACATAACTCAGGCATCTCCCGAATTGTTGCCCGAACCAGACCTATTGGTGTGGTAAAAGGCTAATGGCACAGATTCAAGCAGCCCCAAATCTTCCTCCCGGCACTCAGCCGAAATTGCACCTTGCATCATCTTTAAATTTGGCATAAAATAGGAGAGCCCGGGGGATAAATAACGGCTGATAGTTGTTCGTTTCTGGTAAGTCTCTTGAGGAGGTCATGGGGCTGAACTTCAAAAGGTGTGCCGAAGTGGCGGAATAGGCAGACGCGGCAGTCTCAAAAACTGTTGGGGGGCAACCTCCGTGTCGGTTCGAGCCCGACCTTCGGCATGAATAATCCTCGTGAAAAGGCGATAAGTTATTAAGCTAGAATGCCGAGTTGTGTAGTGGTAGCACGGGGGACTTTGGATCCCTTAGCCCTGGTTCGAATCCAGGCTCGGCAGCCATTTAAGGTAATATCATTACCACAAATTAGCTGGCAATTTAGCTGGCTTTTCCCCCTTTGCAAATCTGGATTTAGGTAACGGTATTACATTTATCCACCTAAAATACTTAACGTTTCGCACAACACACATTGTCAGATTGTTACTGCTTAGCCACAGAAGACGTACTGTGCTGGAATAAGTAACAAGTGAGTTTGGTAGTGTCAATCAAATCAAGCCCCCGGTCTGATCAGTAGTAATCCCTTTTGCTGTAAAGGTCGCACCAGACGCTTTACAACCAAAGTCTGGTTGATGTATAATAGATTTGGTGGTTTTAGTTTACGGTTGTTGTATACTCAGAGGATTTACCCAAGTATTGGATGACCAACGCTCTAGCCAACTATTCAGAAGAGAGGAGGTCATCGAATGAGTTTTCAGGACAAGTCGATCCAGTGCTCCGATTGTGGGGCTACTTTCACTTTCAGTGCTGAGGAGCAAGAGCTTTTCCAATCCAGGGGCTATACTAATGAGCCCAAGCGCTGCTCTTCGTGCCGCCAGGCAAGGAAGTCAGAGCGTTACGGAAATAGCAGCTACGGATCCCGACGCCAGATGTTTCCCGCCACATGCGCGGAGTGCGGCAAGGATACCGAAGTACCCTTTGAACCTCGCGGTGATAAGCCGGTATATTGTAGCGATTGCTACCGTAAAGTCAGACAAAGTAGATAATGCGGTTTTGATCTTAGAACATACATAGACCGGGGATACCTGGCCTGTGTATGTCTCTAGAATGTGGTGATGTGTCATGTCAATGGAAGTTTCGATACGTGAAGGTGAATCCCAAGATTCCTTGTTGCGCCGCTTTCAGAGGATGGTGCAAACGAGTGGAGTTCTGCGTGAGGCAAAAGCCCATCGTCATTTTCTGTCCAAGGGAGAGATGGCACGCATGAAAGCACAAAAGAGTGCCAGACGAAGGCGCCGTTACGGTTGAACCAGAAAGCAACCAGAAGACTGATGACTATAGTCATACTCTGCTTGGGTACTTGATATACTGGCGAGACCCTCGGCGAATAGTTACGAGATTACGCGAAAGAAGCACCAACATGAAAATCTATGCGGGTAACTTATCCTATGAGGTAACTGAGGAAGAATTACGGCAAGAATTTGAGGCTTTTGGAGAAGTAACGTCTGTAAACATCATAATGGACAAGTATAGTGGGCGACCTAAGGGATTCGGGTTCATTGAAATGGCATCAGTGTCTGAAGGTCAAGCTGCAATTACTGCTCTGAACGGGAAAACTCTAAAAGGATCGGACGCTAAATGTTAACGCAGCTCGCCCTCGTTCTGATAGCAGAGGCGGGGGGTCCTATGGCGGCAGGAGAGGCGGTGGGTCCAGTGAGGAAAAATATAGAAGATACTGAATTGCCGCGTATCATTATGTATCGCCAGTAAGTACAACAAGTAGCCAATCTGAAGGCTTATCTGTTTGACGAACACGCCTAGATATAATAAATTTACATTGCTGGTCGTGAATAGGATATGAGCAGTTCCTGTAGTACCGGAATAAACTGCTTCTTCTCAAACAGGAGTTCGGGAACTGTCCAGAGTGGCCAGCCCTAAAAGGTGATGAAATTACCTCAACTTTTACCATCGGACTCCTCATTTCCCCTTGAGTTTTTTATTAGCTCGATTGTGGGTACTAGAATAGTGCTAGCTTCAAAAACAGAGTGAGTTTGCTAATCCAAACAATCCGTGACTCGATATCCGTCATCTTCGATAGGGTAGCAGTTCATTCAATATCAGATGGGAAGTTCACTGCGACAGGAGTTAAACCTTTGCTTACTTTGTGTCATAACAACTGTGCGGTCAGTTCACACGCTTTGCTTCAGGAGATGTGAGCTTCTTTCTGCATTATAGCGTTTAGCCAATCCTCTCTGACTTAATTAACAAAGTTTAATTCCATTAGAAGTTGCCAAGGCTCTTGACAATCTTCCCATCTTATGATATTCTATACTTTGTTGATTATATTAGTCAGAATGGGTGAAGTCAATGAAACTTTCTACTAGAGGACAATATGGAACTAGGGCACTTTTGGACTTAGCTCTCCACAGTGGGGAGAGACCAGTTATATTAAGAGATATTGCCCAAAGGCAACAGATTTCTCTCATGTATCTAGAGCATTTAATCACCCCCCTTATAGCCGCAGGTATAGTACTGAGCACCCGGGGCCCCAAAGGTGGAGTCTCGTTAGCCAAGCCTCCTGAAGAGATAAGATTGAGTGAAGTGATTCAACTTCTTGAGGGCTCAATTGCTCCGGTGAAGTGTGTTGATAATCCAGGAGTATGTAGCCGCTCTGAGTTATGTGTTACCCGGGATATCTGGGGTGAATTAAAGAAGGCAATCAACGGAGTCTTGGAGTCGACAACCCTGCAGGATTTGGTTGAGCGGCACAAAAGAAAAGAGCCGCCTGAAAAGGTGATGTATTACATATAAGTTAACTTTATTGGCAACTCGAACTTAGTTTGTAAAAGGAGGAATATAACATGGCAGAGGTAATTCAAAAAGTAGAGAAGCTTCGGTACAAGACTGTGGAGATACCAAAGCTAACCAGAGGCATAGCCAAGGACTCTACTGAGCTAATTGGAAACACGCCCCTAGTCAGATTGAATCGAATAACCAAGGGGGTGAAGGCAGAGGTAGTAGCCAAGCTTGAATCTTTCAATCCCGTAGGGAGTGTGAAGGACAGGATAGGGATGTCAATGATTGTTGATGCTGAAGAGAGGGGGCTCATCAAGAAGGATACGGTTATCGTTGAGCCTACCAGCGGCAACACTGGCATTTCCCTGGCCTTTGTCTGTGCCGCTAGGGGTTATAAGCTTATTCTTACCATGCCGGACACGATGTCCTTGGAGCGAAGGCAGCTACTATCTGTTTTCGGTGCCGAGCTGGTGCTAACCCCCGGGGCAGAGGGGATGCCTGGGGCGGTAAGGAAAGCGGAGCAAATGGCGGCGGAAAACCCTAACTACTTTATGCCCCAGCAGTTTAAGAACCCGGCAAATCCAGAGGTGCACCGGCTGACCACGGCCGAGGAGATCTGGAGGGATACCGATGGCAGGATAGATATTCTAATATCGGGAGTAGGAACTGGAGGAACGATTACTGGAGTGGCTGAGGTTATAAAGAAAAGGAAGCCTGAATTTAAGGCTATTGCTGTTGAGCCGGCTGGTTCCCCGGTTCTTTCCGGCGAAAAGCCAGGCCCCCATAAGATTCAGGGCATCGGGGCTGGCTTTGTCCCCGATGTTTTAAGAATGGATTTAGTCGATGAAATTATTAAGGTTACTAATGAAGATGCCGGAGACATGACCAGAAGGTTAGCCAAGGAGGAAGGGATACTGGGAGGCATTTCTTCGGGAGCCGCTACCTGGGCAGCATTAGAGGTTGCTAAGAGACCGGAAAACGAGGGGAAGCTCATTGTGGTGGTTTTACCTGACACTGGTGAGCGCTATCTATCTACCTGGCTATTCCAGGAGCTTTACTCTGGAGCATCGGTTATGTAAAAGGACGAAGATAGGTTGTGAGAGAAGATAATATGGCACAGCAACCACAAATAGACGTTGAAGAGCTAAAAAGAGGCGGTGTAGTAAAACTAAAAGAAGATATGTATTCCGTCTGGGTTAAAACCGCCTGCTGTAATCTAAACTCAAAACAGCTCAGAAAGCTCGCTGATATTATTGAACAATATGCCAGAGGTTTTCTCTTGTTTACTACGAGACAGATTCCAATTATTCCTTTTGTAAATTTGAAAGATGTGGGGGGAATAAAAAGGGAGCTTAATCAAGTCTATTTAGAATTAGACCGATGTGGTCCGAGGGTAAGAAATATCAATGTATGCTACGAGGACAAGATTTGCCCTGAAGCAGTAACCGATTCCTTATCCCTGGCTGAGAAATTGGACAACTTTTTCTATAACCCGATACTTCACAAGATAAAGATTGGCGTTGCCAACTGCGAGAAAGATTGCATTATTTCGCGTGTCTTGACCGATATCGGTTTCGTTGGTGTAGAGAGGGATAGTAACAGGGGATACGATGTGTATGTTGGGGGAAGGCTGGGTGTGAATCCTTTTGTGGGAGTGAAAATGGCTGAGTGTCTTTCTGAAGAAGAGTGCGTGAGGTTTGTCCAGAACTACTTTGATTTTATTAATAATGAAGGTAAACAGGAGGAAAGGAGTGCTGACCTCATAAACAGACTAGGTGTAGAAGCAGTAAAACAGGAATTAAACAAGAATTTACAAGAAGGGCTGATTCCCCGGCTAATTGAATGTGAAACCCGCTTAAAGGAAAAAGAAACTGATAAAACAATCCTAAGAATCCGGGCAACTTGTGGCGAAGTCACTTCAAAGCAATTAAGAAAGATTGCTGATATTGCTGAAAGGTATGGCCAGGGATTTGTCCATTTTGTAGTTCGCGGTTCTCCTGAAATCCCCTGTACTGACAAAGAGCAACTGGAAAGCGTCAGAAAAGAGTTGCAAGAAGTAGACATGCAAATACTAGATAGAGGGATTGATAATCTTCAAAGCTGCTTTGGCAACTATTGTACTGAGAGCAATATGGATCCTCAGTCTTTGCTAAGGAAAATTGAGAAAAGGATTGAGGAGCTAGATTTAAATAATTTGGATATAAGAATCTCGGCGGCTGGCTGTCCCAATTCTTGCGGGATTGCCCAGCTCAGTGACATTGGTTTTTATGGAGTCGTGGAACCTGAAGTTGATATTACCAACTGTAATGGTTGTGAGCTCTGTGTCCCGGTATGCAAAAGAAAAGCAATAAGAATAGAGGATGGTGTAGCAATAATAGCTCAAGAAAAATGTAAGTATTGTGGTCAATGTATAGTGGTATGTCCTGTTGACGCTATAGTTGAAAAAAGAAAAGGCTTTGCCGTATTAGTTGGCGGCAAAGAAGGTGAAGATACCAGATTGGGAGAGGTGATTGCTGAGTTTCTATCTGAAGAAGAAGCACTTCGCGTTACTGAAGGGTGCCTAAGAATTTTGAAGGAGAGGAATGTCAATGTAGCCACGATTATTGATGAAGTAGGTATAGAAGAGTTTAAAGGGATGTTAGTCCCAAGTATAAAATAGCCAGGTGGTGAAAAGATGGAAGAAAAAGTTGAGCATGCCAAAAAATTGATTGAGGAGACAATAAGAAACTATCAAAGGGTGGCGGTAGCTTGCTCTTTTGGCAAAGACAGTATGGTTACCGTTCATCTGGCAAGAGAGGTAGACCCAAATATTAAGATTTTCTCAGTAATGACACAATACAAACCAAGAGAGACCTTTGACTACCTCAGATTAATGAATAAGAAAATGAATCTTGGTGTCACTGTATATATGGTGGCTGATAGTGTTCCGGAGGCTCTCAAGGATGGTTCTTTAGAGGTAATACTGTTACCTGCTAAAGAATTTCATCAAAAAGCATCTCAAATTAAAATTCAAACCGGTAAGGAAATTCATGCAATGAATCCAGATGAATGTTGCCGACTTCTTAAAGTAGAACCTACTAAAGTAGCTGTAAGTGGTTTAGATGCTTGGATAACTGGCTTAAGGAATACCGAGGGGCAGACAAGGGTAGATTATCAGGAGGTAGAAAATAAGGGTGGGCTTATTAAGATAAATCCCATTCTAACCTTTATCGAAGCTGAGATGTGGAGATATATCGCCACCAGAGGTATTGAACCTCATCCCTGGTATGGAAAAGATTACCGCTCTCTTGGTTGTGCTCCTTGCTCGCATCCAGGGGGAGAGCTTGAGCGGGATGGCAGATGGAAAGGTACCAGCAAGTGTGGAGGGGAGTGTGGTATCCACACCCAGAGATTAAAATGATAAATCAAGAATTAGACCATAAACTAAGGGTTTATTCTAATATAACCCAGCTGATAGCCAGTCCACAGAATCCAACGCCATTAGTTAGGGTAAATAGAATCAACCCTAGTAAAGATTTTCAAATCTACCTTAAACTGGAAAGATATAATCCGTTTGGTTCGGTTAAAGATAGAATTGTTTGTGAAATGCTAAAGGCGCTGGAAATAAGGAACAGGACAGTTGTTGAGCCATCATCGGGCAATACCGGAATTGCCTTAGCTTGTGTGGCTAATGCTTTGGGAATACCGGTAGAGATAGCTGTTCCGAAAGGAATTCCTGAGGAGAAAAAAATAATACTAAGATTTCTAGGGGCTAAGGTAACCGAAACTGATGATGCCCTATGTCCTTTATTCCCTAGTGAAGGAGCCAGAGGATTAGTCAACGCCTTAATCAAGAGCCCGGCTACTAAAGATAGTTATATTAGCCCCAATCAATACGAGAATGAGCTGAATGTTCAAGCCCATTACCGAACCACCGGGCCAGAAATATGGCAGCAAACCCAGGGTAAAATTGACTATTTCTTTGCTGGATTTGGCACCTGCGGCACAATAACTGGTGTTGGCAGATATCTCAAAGAACAAAACCGGGAAATAAAAATTATTGCCGTGGAGCCTTCTTCCCCAAACCATAAGCTGCCCGGCATGAAGAGGCTCACCGGACTTGATGAAGAGTTTATACCTAAAATTCTGGATAGCTCAGTAATCGATGATACTGTAGAAGTGACCGATGAAGATGCGTACCGAACTGCTATAGAATTAGCCAGAAAAGATGGCATCCCAGCTGGTCCGACGACGGGCGCCATACTTTATGTTGCCTTACAGTATGCTAAATTAGATAGAGGTTTAGCCGTGGTTATATCACCTGATGATGCTTTCAAATATGCCACTTTCTACAAGGATATTCTGGAAGCAGAAGCCAAAGAAATCAGGGGAAAAGAATATGAAAGAATATGATTTGTGTGATTTAGTTTGCCCTTTGTCCAAAATAAAGGCAACAGAAATAATAGATAATTTAGATGGGGGAGAAACGATAAAAATAATACTGGGTGATACTGACTCCCTTAGAAGTGTGGTGCAAGAGTTAAAAGCGAGAGGTATAAAACCAGGTTTTGAGCAACAGGGTGAAAACAGATTTATATTGACCATTACCAAATAACTGAATTGTAGAAATAAAATGGACCGAAATTGGACTAGGAGCAAACTTTAAAAAGATGGTTGGGATAGAAAGCCATAAGAGAAGCATCGTAAAAACGATAACATGGCGGGTTATTGCCACAGCCACTACTATGCTGGTCGCCTATATATGGTTAGGGGAATGGACAACCTCAATTGCCTTAGCAATAATGGCTAATGGGATTAAGGCTGTGCTTTACTATATACACGAGAGGGTATGGAATAGGACAGATTTCGGCAGAAGGAAGATCAGAGAAGATTATATGATATAACGGGGAAAATTGAGCAGGGTATCGCCTGGGTAACTACCAAAGGAGTAAGAGTTGACCCCATCATTGGAGACATTGTGGAGGGATAAGGAATGAAACGGATATACCTTGATTATGCTGCCACCACACCGGTGCACCCCGAGGTGATGAAAGCGATGCTGCCCTACTTTACTGATGCCTTTGGTAACCCTTCCAGCATTTATTCTTATGGGCAGGAGGCAAAAGGAGCTATCGAGGAGGCAAGGGTTAAGGTAGCTGATCTTATTGGTGCTGAGAATGAAGAAATCGTATTTACCAGCGGTGGCACTGAGGCAGACAACTTTGCTATAAAGGGTGTGGCTTCCGCCAGTGAGCGCAAGAGGAATCATATCATTACTAGCTCCATCGAGCACCATGCAGTGATAGAGACTTGTAGGTTTTTAGAGAGAAGGGGATTCAGGATAACCTATCTCCCGGTGGATGAGTATGGCTTGATTGCTCCTGATGACATCAGAAGGGCTATCACTGATGAAACTATCCTCATCACGGTGATGCAGGGCAATAATGAAATGGGCACAATACAACCGATAGCTGAGGTAGGCAAGGTTGCCAGGGAAGCCGGAATCTATTTTCATACCGACGCCGTGCAGACAGTGGGGCATATCCCGGTAGATGTGAATGAACTCGGAGTGGATTTGCTCTCTATGTCAGCACATAAGCTCTATGGTCCCAAAGGGGTGGGGGCACTATATATCAGAAAAGGCACTAAGCTACTCGCTTTTATGCATGGAGGTGAGCAGGAGAGAAGGCGACGGGCAAGCACCGAGAATGTTCCCGGAATTGTGGGCTTTGGTCGGGCTATGGAGCTTGCCCGGCAGGAAATGACTGCGGAAGCAGAGTGGCTGACTTATCTTCGTGACCAGCTCATTAAAGGTCTCGAGGAACGGATTGACCACACCCGCTTAAATGGTCATCCCCTAAAGAGGCTGCCTAACAATGTCAATATAAGCGTTGACTTTGTAGAAGGGGAATCTATGCTCCTGAATCTTGACCTGGAGGGTATTTGTGCTTCTACCGGCTCTGCCTGTAGCTCGTCAAGCCTTGAACCATCCCACGTTCTTTTGGCGATGGGACTTTCCCATGAACAAGCACATGGTTCGTTGAGGTTTAGCCTAGGCAAGTGGACTACCGAGGAGGAGATAGAGCGGGTTTTGGACGTCCTGCCCAGAATTGTCACCAAGCTTAGAGCTATGTCGCCCCTTTTGAAAAGCCACAGCTTATAGAATATAGTCCACAGGTCAATAATTAAGTGGGCTTGGCAGGCCAGAAACCATCATTCTTATGAATAATGGGGTAAAACTGGTGACAGAAGATTCGCTAATGCTGGGGGAGTTACGACAACTGGAAAATCAGGGGATAGAAATTTTGGTCTGTGGGACATGCCTATCGCGCTTGCAATTGACAGATAAAGCAGCGGTTGTTACGTTACGTTCCAAGCAGTACCTAATTACCTGATTTATTTGGCACTATTAGTCTATTGACATTACAATAGTGGATGATTTATGCTTCATAAACAAAAAGGAGGTAGACCAATGCAAGCATATTGTGTGAAGTGCCGTACTAAAAGGGAAATGAAGGATGCCAAGTCTGTAACTTTCAAGAACGGTAGGCCGGCAACTCAAGGCGTGTGCCCCGTATGTGGGACTAAAATGTTCAGGATAGGGAAGAGTTAAAGCTTATATCGTGGCTATCAGAGCTGCCGGGGAGGTTGAGTATTTGGGTATAGGTACTCAACCTCCTTGTGAGTGTCTACCATTTCGGACAGTTGTTCAAGAAGAAGCGATTTTACACAACATGCAGGCTTTTCGTGTTGAATATAGCTAAGGCTCTATCTCGTGTAGCTCTTTCCAATTCTGAATTCGTCACCGACGGATGCTTGCTAAGGAAGGCCGTGAGTTCCTCTACTGTCTCTTCACCTTTGGTATGGACAATACCCCAGAAGATATAGACTATGTCCTGGAGGTGCTGCCCCCCCATTGTGGAAAGGTTGCGGCAGATGTCACCGCTTTATTCTAAGTTTATCAAAGCAAGTAAGGGAGGCCAATAACATGCCAATCTATAGCGAAAAGGTAATGGAACATTTCATGAACCCCCGTAATGTTGGGGAGATTGAGGATGCTGACGGGATTGGCGAGATAGGCAACCCAATATGTGGTGATATGATGACCTTCTACATTAAGGTCAAGGACAATCGCCTTGACGATGTTAAGTTCAAGACCTTCGGTTGTGGGGCAGCGATTGCGGTTTCCAGCATGGTTAGTGAAATGGCCAGGGGCAAGACGCTGGAGGATGCAATGAAAATCACTCCCCGCTTGGTAGCTGATGAACTGGATGGCTTACCAAAGCAAAAGTTTCACTGTTCCAATCTGGGTGCCCAAGCCTTGAACAAAGCAATTCAAGATTACCTGAGCAAGAAGAAAGCGGAAGGAGGCAACAAATGACGGGAGAGGAGCGTAAGGCAGAAAAAGAGCAACGTTTTTGCCCTTACTGTGATGAGGAGATAGCAGAGGCATCGTTTCCCTATTGCCAGGCTTGTGAAATAACTATATTCTACTGTCCCCAGTGTCGAAAGCCTCTACCCCGGGGTAAAAGGGTCTGCCCTCATTGCGGGGCTGAAATTAAGGGTGAGAAGACCTAAAGTAGCTGAGCATACTAAGACTCCCTCAACATTAGCCACCATTTGACAGGTGGCACTACTGTGTAATAATCTTATTCTGCGGGTCTTGGGTAGGAGAAAAGCTGTTGCTGTAAGGCAAGGATAAGCTTCTTCTCGAACAAGCGTCCGGAGAGACTGTCCAGGCTACCCAGCCAGAGCATTCCCGAGTAGCTCAGTGGTAGAGCGGGCGGCTGTTAACCGCTTGGTCGTAGGTTCGAATCCTACCTCGGGAGCCAAGTTTATCAATACGCAGAACTTCCTCGGTTTAAGGCAAAATGGGAAAACGAAAAGTCTCCGTATCCAGTGAGCGTAGCGTCTATACTTACGGCTATCTTTACAGCGCAGCTGAATTGTTGCTGGAGCAGGCAGAAAAAAAAGAGGATGGCTGGGTCTATAACTGCATGAGTTCTATCATACTCTCAGCGTTCTGCATCGAGGCTTACCTTAACCACATTGGTAGCGAACTCCTCCCCTATTGGGATGAAGATGTCAAGAAAGGCCTTAGCGTAAAGAATAAGCTCAAAATTATTTGTCACCATTTAAATTTGGCCCCTGATTACTCACGCCGTCCGTTCCAATCCTTCAAAGACATCATCAAATACCGTAATCTTATGGCCCATGCCATAACCGAGAAAATCTCACACCAAGGAACTCAAATGGTTCGTGATGATGAACGGGCGCAATACCCCAAAACCTGGTGGGATAAACACACTAATCTCAAGATTGCAAAGCGATGGCTAGACGATACCGAGTCCATGATTAATGAAATCCACAAGGCTGCGGGTAACAGCGATTTTCCTGCCTTCGGGATACTGTCAATGGGTGGTTACCATGGCAGACTAATCAAGTAATATACCTCGGTTATATTTACCACAATCCCCACGTCGCGAAACCGGGCTCGCCTACCGCTTGTTCCACGAGTCATATACTTTTTATTGTGTAGCTTTTGCTGTATAATTCAGTATTAGGAGTCTATCGGTAGACGGAGAGGTGCGAAGTGGAGGAACAATTTGAGCAACAGAAGTTCGCAGTCTTGATTGATGGCGATAATGCTCAGGCCTCACTCCTTCCGCAAATCTTGGCGGAAGTCAGCAAAGTCGGGCTGATAACGATTAAGCGTATATACGGGGACTGGACAACCACAAGTATGAATAGCTGGAAGGAGTCGCTCCACAAATATGCGATTCAACCCATCCAGCAGTTCAGGTATACGGTGGGTAAGAACGCAACGGATAGTGCGATGATAATTGACGCGATGGATCTGCTCCACAGTAATAATGTCGGCGGTTTCTGCATCGTTTCCAGTGACAGCGACTACACGAGGCTGGCGACAAGAATCAGAGAGGATGGGCTTTTTGTTATTGGTGTAGGAGAGAAGAAAACCCCAGAGGCCTTTACAAACGCTTGTAACCAGTTCATCTACTGTGAAAACCTGACCATAACTGAGGAACCGAAAAAGAAGCCAACTAAGAAAACCAAGAAGGACGAGAGGCTTGATACACGTGGCCTTCTACCTTTGCTCCTCCAGGGATTCGAGATGGCGGCTAAGGAAGAAGAGTGGGTTCATCTGGCAGCAATGGGCAACGCTCTCAGGCAATTGGATCCAGCATTCGACCCCCGGACATATGGCCACCAAAAGCTACAGTCACTCATCAGGGATTACCCGGAAACATTTATGCTCAAACAAGACGATTCAAAAACGCCACCAGTGGTGTTTATCGCAAAGAAAACCTAACAGAAGAATATTTGGTAGCTTCAGGGGGTTTAGCGGCCGCTTGGTCGTAGGTTCGAATCCTACCTCGGGAGCCATCTCAGATTTATAGACTAAATTAAATAACGCAATCTCCTCCTGAAGACATAGCCGGCAATGAGGCCAAAAACTAAGCCCCCAAGGTGAGCCTGCCAGGCTATGAATGGTAGGAAGGAGAGTATTAAGAAGCCTCCGATTACTGCTACCCAAAGTGGAAGGGGGATGGGTATCGGGAAGATAAACACCCTCAGCTTGGGTGTCAGCACAGCCAGTGCTCCTCCTAAGGCAAAAATAGCTCCTGAGGCACCAACAGCTATGGAAAAAGGCGGTGCCAACAGGATGAAAAGGATGCTGCCCAGAATACCGCCGCCAAAATAGATGAGCAGGAATTTCCTCTGCCCAACCAATCTAGACAGGTATGTGCCGAAGAAAAAGAGAGCCAACATGTTGGCTATAACATGCCACCAGCCGCCATGGATAAAGAGATTGGTCACTATGGTCCATGGGTGCTGTAGGAAGCTTGCGGGCTGTAACCCGAGAAATCCATAGATAAGTTGTGGGTTTATGAGGGTAGCTATGTATAGTAGAAAGTTCACCGCAATTAAGACCCATACAGGGGTTAGTCTGAAACTTTGGTATCTTCTATACGTCATTACTTTGTTTACCCCGAATTTATATTACTGAAAGCCCGGCTTTTATCCGCAGGGTCTCCTTGATATAATAACTCTTTAGCCTTGAATATGGCAAGGAAGACTTTCTAATTTTCCACCTGCCCGGTGAAATAGATATAAAAATTGACAGTTACAAGGAAGATATGATATAAAAAGAGGGTAATCAAATAACAACACTCCGAGCCATCTCTCCTGAAGGCGTAGCTATGGAGACTGGCCGATAGGGTATCACTGGAAACGGTGGTGCCTCCCACGTTTGGAAAGGAGGTTGCTGGTGGCATTTATAGTGCTTTATGAGACATCTCCCGAAGGAGGTGTCTATTTTTGTGTCTAACACGGTAAACAGTACCGTATAGATCTCTCCCAATAAATTGATATATGGGGTGGCATCCTAACTTCAGTATTTTGGTTACCTATAAATATTGAGAGATAGTCTAAAGAAGTTATGAAAAAAAAGTGATAATTTCTACGATGACCATAATACTGCTGGTTAGCTTAGTTATAGGAATGGTGGGATGTACCACCTCAACGGTAGCACCACTACCATCCCAGCAAAGACTAAGGATGGCTACAACCACCAGCCTGTATGATACTGGGCTTTGGGAATACCTGGAACCTCTGTTTGAGAAAAAATATGGGGTGGAAATGGACATTATCTCTGCCGGCACCGGCATAGCTCTGGAATACGGCCGAAGAGGAGATGTTGATGTTATCACCATTCATTCCAGAGCCCGCGAGGAGCAGTTTATAGCCGAGGGTTACGGTATAAGGCGAGTTCCTTTTGCTTATAACTATTTCCTTATCGTCGGGCCAGAAGATGACCCAGCTGGTATTAAAGGGCTGAGCCCTGAAGATGCATTCCGGAAACTGATGGAGACCGGAAGCGGTAGTTTTATCTCCAGAGGTGATGATTCAGGAACTCACAGCAAGGAAAAGGCAATCTGGAAGGCAGCTGGCTACGACTATGAGGCAGTGCAGACAGCCGGGAGTTGGTATATTGAGGCAGGGCGAGGGATAGGGCCAACCCTGCTGATGGCCAGCGAGGAACAGGCTTATACCTTAAGCGATATGGGGACTTTCTTGGCTTATAAGGGCAAGCTGGATTTGGTGCCCATAGTAGATAAGGGTGACATACTACTTAATGTCTACTCCGTCATTGCCATCGACCCCGGGAAGAACCCTAAAACCAAAATTGAGATGGCTAATAATCTGATAGGCTTCCTTACCTCGCCGGAAATACAAAAGCTCATCGGTGATTACGGTGTTAAAGAGTATGGAATGTCACTATTTACCCCGTGTGCAGGAGCAAAACCCGAATAGCTACCAGAGCACCAACAGGAATAGGTAAAAAACATCATGAGGGCTAGGGCTATTGACTGAAATATGGCAAGGCTTTATCAGGGCAATAGAACTTATCATATCACTCGACCCAGAGGTCATACAGATAGCGGGGAGGTCACTGGCGATTTCGGTAACCTCCACTATTCTTGCTTCTCTGATTTGCATCCCTCTGGCAAGCTTAATTCACTTTAACCGCTTTCCGGGCAAGAGAATTGTAATAAATATTATCCAGACACTGTTTAGTCTGCCCACGGTAGTTGTTGGCCTGTTTGTTTTTGTCCTTTTTTCCCGGGCCGGACCTATAGGCGGACTTGACATAATGTTCACTCCTATCATTATGGTAGTTGGGCAGGCAGTGCTTATTACACCACTACTACTTGGTCTCATCATCTCAGCGCTAGGCAGTGTGGATAAAGCAATTGTGGATACTGCCTTATCACTTGGTGCCAGTGGCCCTCAGATTGCTCTGGCAGTAGTCAGGGAGGCAAAGTATGCCGTGGTAGCGGCGGTGATAGTGGGGTTTGGTCGAGCTATCTCTGAGGTTGGATTAGCTATCATGGTTGGCGGAAACATCAAGGGGTTTACCAGAGTCCTCACCACAGCGATATCTTTGGAAACATCCAAGGGTGAGCTAGAGCTAGCAATAGCCCTGGGCATAATTCTCATATCCATAGCCCTTATCGTTAATATAGTCCTAAACAGAATTCAGCAGAGGTAATAATGTCGCTAATAGAAATAGTCGGCTTGTCTCATAAATACGGCGAGCAAACAGTGCTGAAGAATATCAATCTGGGGATTGAGAAGGGTGAAATCTTTGCCCTGATTGGTCCGACTGGTGCCGGGAAGACTACTCTTTTACGTCTGATTGACCTTCTTGAAGTGCCCTCAGCGGGGAGAATATACTTTGACGGCGTGGATACTACCGCCTTGGGAAGGATGAAACTGGGGGCACGACGCCGAATGGCCTTTGTCCTTCAGAAGCCGGTGGTATTTAACATGAGCATCTATGATAACATCGCCTACGGATTAAAATGGAGAGGAAAGAGCCGAAAGGAAATCAGGGGAAGGGTTGACTATCTTCTTGAGGTGGTTGGGCTTTCTGATGTGCTCTATAAAAATGCCAAAGTCCTATCTGGCGGCGAAACCCAAAGGGTAGCCATAGCAAGAGCTCTGGCGGTTGAGCCAGAGGTTCTGCTGCTGGATGAGCCTACAGCAAACTTAGACCCTATCTCCACATCAAGAATTGAGCAATTGATATCACACATTATTCCCCAATATGAAACGGCCATAGTAATGGCTACTCACGATATGTCTCAAGGTCAGCGTCTGGCTGATAGAATTGGTGTAATGGTTGATGGTGAAATCATTCAAATAGGGGATCCCAGGCAGATATTCAACACGCCTCAAAACAGGCAGATAGCTGAATTCGTCAGTGTTGAGAATATCATAGATGGAGTAATAATATTGAATAAAGAAGGAGTGGCCACCATAGATGTTGGTGGCAATACTATAGAGGCAATTTCGGATTATGCTGTAGGGGAAGAGGTTTGTGCCTGTATTAGGCCAGAGGATATAACACTAGCCTTGGCAAAATCTCCAAGCAGTGCTAGAAACTCCTTCATTGGGGAAATAGCGAAGGTGGTATCAATTGGTTCACTTACTCGTGTTAAGATAGACTGTGGTTTTCCGTTAGTAGCTCTGGTCACCAAAAAATCAGCAGAAGAGTTAAACCTGGAAAGCGGCCAGAGCATTTGTGCTAGCTTTAAAGCCACTGGCGTTCATGTCATAAAAAGAGATTGACAGCTTGGAGCAAATCGTGCTATATTCCCCCCATGGCAGCGTAGCTCAGTGGTAGAGCAGGGGACTCATAAGCCCCGGGTCGTGGGTTCGAATCCCTCCGCTGTCACTTTTTGATTCTTTAGAAACTAGCTGAACCGCTTTGCCTTATACTGGCTTCTTTCCCCTAAAGCCTACAGCCAAGGCCCCTGGACCCATGTGCACTCCCAGCGTGGTGCCTAACCGGACTACTTTAACCGCCTCCTTAGTGAATATGGAACCTAAGCGCTCAGCTAAGGCTTGGGCGTCATCAGGTGTGGTGTTATAGGCAATGGCTAAGTCTTCAATATTTGAGACGCTTTCCACAAAATTAAATAACCGCTCTGTGCCCTTAGAGCGACTGCGGACTTGGCCAGCCGGTACTACCTCCCCTTCTTTTAGGGTTATCAAGGGTTTCACATTTAATACTGAGCCTAATAGCGCTTTCGCCTTGCCAATACGACCACCCTTCTGGAGGTATTTAAGGGTATCCAAGAGACAGAGCAGGTGTATATTGGGAATTATCTGTTTTACCTCTTCCACCACTGATGGTAAACTTGCTCCAGCCTTAGCCATTTTGGCAGCAGCCAGACATATCGGTCCTAGACCCACCGTTATTACTTGTGAGTCTACCACCTCAATGGGGAAATCCTTCTCTAGCAACTTCTTGCCTTGTAGAGCAGAATTGCAGGTGCCACTTAATTTACTGGAGATGTGAATGGAAACAATTCCATCTGCTTCCGGTGCCACTTTCTGGTAGGCAGTGACGAAATCCTGTGGGCTGGGCTGAATGGTGACTGGATGGATAGGGCCATGTTCTAACCTCTGATAAAATTCATCCAGGCTGATATCCACCTGTTCCCGGTAGACCTCTTCCCCAAACCGTACATATAGGGGCACTACGGTAATCCCAAGTTCCTGAATAAGTTCAGCTGGCAGGTCACAACTGCTGTCGGTAACTATTTTTACTGTCATGATTTCCCTCCCTTACTTCTGGCAACCAAAGTGTTCCCCCATCGGTATCATTATGTTCATTTATTAAGGCCCTTTGGTCTAGTTAAATTATAGGGCATTTATGCATTCTGTCAATACCTATTACTACTATGTTAGAATGTCTAATTAAAGAAGGTCGTTTATCACCGGAAATTCGAATGAGCGGAATCCCTAAACCGTCCTCAGTGAATAACCTTTGGTAGTGAACACGTCAAGTGCTCAAGAACAAGATGGTAGGGGGGTATCAAAAATGGTAGCTGTTTTACCTAAGCAGGATATCCAAAGACTATTACAGCAAGAGCCACCCCTGATAGAGGGCTATGTTAACCTTGAAGAACAGTTGCAGCCTAATGGATTTGACCTTACCCTGCGTGAGATAGCTTTACTCCAGTCGTCGGGGAGAATTGCTGTTAAAGACAGCCAGAGACTGGTATCTAGTTTAGCTCCGCTAGTGTTTAATGGGCTGGGTTTTATAGACCTAATGGCTGGTGTCTATATTATTACTTATAACGAGATTGTCCATATCCCCAAGGATATCATGGCATTAGCCACGCCTAGGTCAAGTCTGCTTCGTTGCGGGGTCACGGTAAACACTGCCGTATGGGATGCCGGCTATTCAGGCCGTTCTCAATCTCTTATGGTGGTCTATAATCCTCAAGGGTTTCGCTTGCAGAGGAATGCCAGAATTGTGCAACTTGTTTTTCTGCAATTAAGCCAAGAAACCCAGGGCTACAATGGTGCCTATCAAAGAGAAAATATCTAAGTGCCTTTCATTACGAAGGTGAGGTAAAGATAGGATAAGTGACCTTGACAAGTTTCGTCTGCGGGATTATATTTATATATGCGTGAGGGGCTTTTCGCCCTTGGCGAGAATGTTAGTGGGCAAGGAAAATTGGGCTTTTATATTTTGACTGGTAGGGAGGGGCGTTGAAGCGCTACCTGTAGTTGGTCACTTGGGTGGCGGGGAGCCAATAGTGAAACCGGCCCTGAGGGGTCGGTTTTGTGGTTGTGCACTAAGTTGGGGAAAGGGGCCAAGAGTGTCATATTTTGTAACTTTTTCTCCTTTCAGGTTCTGACTTTTTAATCATCCATCGGCTATTATGAATTCGCAAATTTGTCTGTTGGCTAAAGGCAAGAGTTGCAGGAGATGTTATGGATAGGTGGCGTGTTAGCTGGGTCGGTGAAGGTAAAACAGCGTTTGTATTTTTGGCTGCCTTCCGAGGTTTTGCCCTTGTTGTAGCTGCTGCATTATTATTCTCTACTGGTTATTTCAATGTTCTTTCCTGGCCCGGCTGGATTTTAGTTGGGATAGCCGGTGTTTATACCCTGTTTAAACTGTTGCGTCCCTTCAGCAAGTATAAGAAGAATGCCCTCAATCACATTGACTTTGGTTTTGACCTTGCCCTTTGTTTTTCTCTGCCCATGCTCACCGGTGGACTGCTCAGCCCCTTTCTGCTCTACATGCTTTCCCCTCTTCTGACTGCTGCCTTACTCTTCCCTAAGAAGCTCACCTTCTCCATAGCCGGCTTGCCACTTGTGGCGGTGGTTGCTAGCCAGCAACTAATTTATGGAGCTTCAATAGCCGAAAGTTTCAATCCCCCGGAACTAGCGTTTGGCTTATTGGCTGTTTATTTAGTCGGGTCATTCTTACTCGCCTGGTTACCATATGTGATGAACATTAATGAGTCCCAGAACATTAAGGCCCAGGCTATTGTTGAGGAGAGGAATCGCCTGTCTCGCGATATGCATGATGGATTGGCTCAGGCATTGCACATTATTAGGTGGAAGACGCAATTACTAGGGAAAACTATAGCCTCTAGAAATACAATGCAGGCAGTAAACGAACTTAACGAAATCACGGAGATGCTAGAAGCAACCCAGCATGAGGCAAAGGCAGTAATAGACCAGCTTCATACGACCATCAAAAGTGACCAGAGCCTCGCCCCTACACTTGCCCAATATGCCACTGACTTTACCCGGCAATATGGTATCAGGTGTGAGTTTTACGTAGCTGACGGTCTGGTGAAGCTGTCCTCGCTGGCCGAGCTAGAACTGCTATGTGTTGCCCAGGAAGCGTTGAGCAATGCTAGAAAGCACGCCGAGGCCAGTGTGGTTCAGCTGTCGCTAGAATCAAAAAGTGATGGCACTGAGATGACCATCAAGGATAATGGCCGTGGCTTTGATCCTGACGTCAGGACCAAAGGGTATGGCCTGACGGTGATGCAGGAGAGGGTAATGTCTATTGGTGGTCAACTGTCTATCAAAAGTAGCTCTGGGCGCGGCACAGAAGTAACCGTGAAGCTCCCCGCCTCCCAAGGGCTATAGATAGGCATCAGCCGAATTTAATAGCGGAGGCTGAAACTATGATTAAGGTGCTAGTGGTAGACGACCACCCGGTTTTTCGGCATGGCTTAATCTCAGTTTTGGAGAAATTGCCTGACTTTCAGGTCGTGGGGCAGGCGAGCAATGGCGTGGAGGCAGTAGTCAAAGCTCAGGAGTACCAACCAGACGTTGTTACTATGGATATTCGTATGCCCGGAGGTGGCGGGGTTGAAAGCACGGCGGCTATTAGGCTAACATTACCCCAGGTAAAGGTACTCATACTTACTGTGTCCGATAGAGATGATGACCTCTTTGCTGCCATAAAGGCGGGGGCTAAGGGCTATTTACTCAAAAGTGCTGAGCTTGATGAGCTGGTGGGCGCTATCAGGCTGGTGGCCGGAAACGAAGCCATTGTCTCCCCATCTATGGCAGCCAGGCTCTTAGAAGAGTTTCAGCAGTCGAGTGGTTATAGATCTGATATAGAGCTAGGTAAACTCAGCCGACGGGAAAGGGAAGTATTGCAGCTGGTAGCCCAGGGTGGCAGCAACAAGGGGATTGCCACCAAGCTCTTCATCAGTGAGACCACGGTCAAGGCTCATCTACGCAGTATCCTGGAGAAGCTGCACGTCAAGAACCGAGCTGAAGCAGTAGCCAAAGCCACCGCTAAAGGCCTCTTTAGTCCCCAAGATTAACCCCCAAAAACCAGCCCACATTTAACTCTGGCCGGATTTTAGCCTCTTGTTTGCCAAAAGGACTAGTCCTTTTGGCTCTCTTAACCGAAAGTACTGGCCCAAAAGTACTATTTCAGAACTGTTCTTTTTTCCGACAAAAATAGTCCAAATGCAGAATATACAAACGGTACTGGTGGTATTAGACTTAAGGCATAGTCAGCTCGAGGGCTGTTTCATTCCGAAAGTTAAGTGAGCAAGGCTCTCTTAAGCTGATAAGCCTTGGGTCGATTCTCTAGAGGGCAGTGACCTCTGGAGAGGGGCAATAAGGTAACGATGAAAGAAAGGAGTAACTAAAGGAAAATGAAGAACATATTTTTGACAGTGGTAATTATCTGTGCCCTGGCGGTAGCTGGTGTGGGTGGCACCCTGGCCGGCTTCAGTGACACCGAGCGGTCGCTGGAGAATTACTTCGAAGTGGGCAACATGGACCTTAAGGTGACTGTAGGTGATAGTCAAACCTTATATGATGACCCCGATGTACCGGCAATTGTAGACGCTGGTCTTGTGTGGCCATGCGAATCACAGGACTTCAATTGGGACGTACATAACGTCAGCGATAACACAACCGAGACTGGCTATGTCTACATGCGAATTAAGGACATCACTCACTATGAGGTCTATACTACTAAGTTCCCCGAATTTGAGAGACCGGAGCCCGAGGACGTCGCCGAGAATGGCGGCTGGCTGGCCAACAAGCTGACCCCAGCGATGGGCGAATGGGGACAGAACTCCACCCTGTCCGACTTTATTGAGATCCTGATTACTTATGAACAGTCGATCATTGTAGGTAACAATACCCCCTGGGGTGGAGCCGGCACGGTCTACCTGAGCGATATGATACCTGACGGCTGGCAACCCGGAGACGACCCGGATACCATCAAGTGGATTTACCTCGGCGAGTTGAAGGGCGGCGAAGTGGGATATGGTGATATTGCATTGCACATCAGCAACTGGTCTGAGGAGATGTGGAACGCCAGGTATGACACTAACCTAGCTTACTTTAGTGACGACCTACCATTTAATGACTGGTTGACCAACCTGTTCCAGAATGATGGTGCTAACTTCACCATAGAGTTCGGCCTGACCGCGGAACCAATTCCAGACCACTACCTAATTAATCCGTAGTGCTATTGTAGGACGAAGAGGGATGCCCCTGAGTGGGCATCCCTCTTAACCCCCCTTTGTGTTAAGGCAGGGGGATAAAGGTATAATACTTATGTGGTGTATTAGATGAAAAAGACATTACTGGCGGCAATTGTAGTCCTGGCGCTGTCTCTATCAGCGGTGGGGGGCACCTTTGCCGGCTTTTCCGATACCGAGCGGTCGCTGGACAACTTCTTCGAGGTGAGCGACCTTGACCTGAAGGTGGCTGTAGCCGAGGTGGTGGATGACGACTGGGTGGGCGACGATTTCCGCGATGATGAGCCGTGGGGGGACGGGCTTGAGCCGCTCTTTGATATTGACGATGCTCAGATTAGCCAGACATATAGCACCAACCGGCTGCTGTGGAACGCCGGCGAGGTGGATGGTGTGGCTTCCCTGCACCTGAGGCTTACTGATGACACCGCCAGCATTGCCGACACTACCGATATTGAGGTCTGGTATGACGCCGACTATGACCCCGACCCCAACGAGCCTGTTGTGCTTGAGCTGATTTTCGATGGCAAGCTTGCCTCACTGGACGGCAACCCGATTGTCCTGGGGCCATTACCCGGCTACGCAATTCGCGGACTAACGATAAAGATACATCCCAGAGATGCTCCCCTTGAACCGGTAGCATACTTCTTCCTGGCATTCACTGTGGAATTTCAACTGGTGCAAGTGGGCCACAGTTTCTCAGACACGGAAACCACCTACGGCTCTCTTGAGAGCTGCGGTGAAGGCTGCACTCCCGGCGCTTGGAAGAACCACCTCTTAGAAATAGGTGAGTGGCTTCCTACAGGCTATGCATCGGACGACAAGGTGGTGAGTGTCTTTTCCGCCGCAGCACAATATCCTTCTGAACAGAATAAAGATCTCTTACAGGCTTTGTCAGCCCAGGAAGACAGTGGTGGTCCTGGACCTGCCGGTGGAGCCAGGAACCTGCTAATACAGGCTGTGGCGGCACTGCTCAATGCCGCCCATCCCGACGTTGATTATCCCATACCAACAGCTGCTGGAGTCATAGCTGAGGTAAATGCCGCTTTAAACAGCCTCGACCGGGATACCATGCTCAACCTGGCCGCCGTTCTGGATGGTTATAATAACCTCGGTAGCGACTTATGCGACTAGCGCTGACCTTGCGACATAAAATCCTCATAAAATGGCTGTAGTACACTAAACACACTTCGACATTTACAATAGCTAGTGAGCATCTTTAAGTGCCAGAGCTAGCCCTAGTGGCTGGCTCTGGCTTTATTATATGTTTTTGGTATGGACGTGCCTTGACGCTTGGGCTATAATGTAAGTCAGCAAGGTTATCTTAAAGAGGGTAGCGTGAGACTGTGGATTAGATGGCTGGTCAACCTGGTGCTGGCTTTGGTGATTTTGTCACTCCTGGTATTGCTGGTGGTGCCCTTGTACTTTCAGGAAAGGGCAGCGGTTGTTCTCAGTAGCAGTATGGAGCCGGCGTTGCCACGGGGCTCTCTGGCTTTTACCATGGCCATTGAGCCGAAAAAGGTGAAGGTAGGCGATATCATCGCTTTTAGCCCGGAAGAGGGCTCTGAGATTACCACCAGCCACCGTGTCATCGAAATTACGACCACCGGTGGCGAGCTATCATTCCGAACCAAGGGTGACGCCAACGAGGATGCTGACCTATGGCCGGTATCGGCTGATTATATCCGTGGTAAGGTGGTTTTTCACATTCCCTACATGGGACGAATAACTACTTATGCCCTTCTCTACGTCCGAACCTGGCCGGGGCTGGTGTTTCTCATTGCACTGCCTTCATTAGTACTTGTCGGTAGCGCCGTTCGCGGTATGCGGCCGCCTAAACGAAGGCAGAAACGGCGGGATTTGCTGCGTAACAGGCAGCGACGCTGGAAAAGATAGTGATATCTACTAGATATGTTGACATGTAAAGAGCTTCAGTTAATAATATACTTAGTCATATGAACAGATTGAATGCTTTGCTAAAAGCGCATGCCAGGATGGTCTCCAGGGCTCCAATGTGGCCGAGGGCAATCTCACTAATTCTGCTCTTTGGTTTAGCTGGTTTTTCTCTCTATGGGATTTGGAGTGTCGACAATATGCCTGAGCAGGTCGAAGAACCGGTGGCATTGGTGAACTACCAACACAACGGCCAGTTTGACTATCTAGTTTATGTTATCCCCAGCTACCTCTACGGTAACCCTGTTGAAACCCTGGAAGAAGCGGAACCGTCACTTTACTTTACCAATATTATTGACAAGATAGATGTTGAATTTAATTATGCCTTTATAGCTGACCGTCCGAACACAAAACTATCCATTAATGTTGATATTGTAGCAATTGTTACCGGGCCGAGTGGCTGGCAGCAAGAGGTCCCTCTAAGCAGCACCGATAGTACGGGTAGTAACTTCACCAGTGGCTTCCCACTGAAGCTGGATGAGTTTGATGAATTAATCAACGAGATTGAAGAGGAGTTGGAAATACGTCGACCTGACTTTACTGGAGAAAATATCTATGACCTCCTTATCGAAGCCAGGGTTGCCGTTAAAGGTTATGCGGGGGCTGAACAGATAAATGACACCTTTGTTCAGCCGATGGAAATACGAGTAGGCAGAGGCACTCTGGAGTGGGATGCCAAACTTACTTTATCTCAAAGAAAATCTGATGGTGGCTTCAGTTATAAGCATCAAGGTAACTTCACTTATACTATTTGGCTGAAGGAAAACAGCCTGTACGAGAGCCGAACCTTAGGCCCGGGAATGTACTCTCCACCCTCCCTTATTGCCCTGCCGCCAGGTGAGATTACTTTCCCCAGGCTTACCGATATTATGAAAACCGGCTTTAGCTATCAGTTCCAAAGTGATAAGCCGGTAAGAAACCTTACTGAGGAAGTGCTGGTCACTGCTACTTTAGAATTTTCCCAGATTTGGCACAAGACCTTTATCCTGGTACCAAAAAGTCAGAAATCGGGCGACTTTGGAGTGGATTTTTCCGTGGATATTAACTTTTTCAATGAACTTGCCAATACAATAAAGAATGAAATAGGCATGGGGCCACCAACTCACGTTTTAACTATTAAGGCTGAGGTTCATACCCGTGCTGAGACTGATTTTGGCTATATAGATGAGGTCTTCACTCAAACTATGAAAGGGGAATTGGGGCCGAGTGTTATCATATGGAGTGGCGAACTGAAAAACTCTAAAGCGGGCTCCATTATGGGTACCAAGTTGGTGCCAAATACTGAAAAGTTTATCGGGCTTTCGGCTGGCGAGGCAACAATTGTACTCCCTACTGTTGCGGCCATTACTTTACCTTTCGCCATCTATCTGCTGATAATAAATATAATTTACAAGCCGATACCACCCTCCAGATTAGAGAAGGAAGCTAGGCGGACCAAGAAGAAACATAAAGGTTTAATTGTTGATGTTGAAGAATTGCCAGATGTTAAAGACCAAGCTGTTACGGTTATCTCACTGAGTTCGCTGGATGACCTCATCGCCACAGCCGAGAACCTTTTTAAACCGGTACTTCATAAAGCTGAAGAGGAAAGACATACATATTGTGTTATGGATGATACGACAAGGTATGAATATACAAGTGAGAGCCGCCCGAAACAGATGAACCTGACCAGTAATGAGAGTCCCTAAAGATAAGCAAGCAGTCAATTTTCGGGACTTGGCGGTGGGAATGATATGTCTACTCCTTTCTTGGGCAATTTTACAAATGTGGATGAAATGTAAAGCACTTTTAGCTATCAAAGGATTAGCTCCTTACTCAAATGGATAATACATAAGGGCGGGATTATTGGATTGTTAAGGCTTTACTTCCTGCTTGTCTTTAATTGCATGTTATCGACATGCAAACAGTGTAAGTGAGCGGCTTGAAGGTTGGTCAAAAACAGGTTATTACAGAGAGTATTGACAGGCCGTGAACGGTAGTGCCGTAGACACTTCCATATTGTGCTTTGAACCCTTGCCCCTATGGGGAACTATCTTCTCTTTTGTCCCCTTGCCATTAACCTTGACGATCCCATCGTCAAGGTTAATGGCCTTTACTGTGAGTCCTACGAGTTCACTTGCCCGAAGCCCTGTATCAAAGAGTGTGAGAATCATTTTCCAGTCCCGAAAGCCGACCTGTGTAGAGGTGTGTATCACTCCCAATAGGGCTTGTATCTGGCCCTCCGAAAAGGTAGGTATCACATTCTTTGAAGGCTTGGGGATCATCACCTTGGCGAAGGGATTGGAGAGGGTAAGACAGTTTTGAATTATATCTGGCGTGGCGTCCCTGGAGCGATTCGAACGCTCGACCCGCTGCTTAGAAGGCAGCCGCTCTGTCCAACTGAGCTACAGGGACAAGCTGTTTACTACTTAAATGTAGCACGAGGTGAGAATGCAGTCAAGATACCGATTCTTGTCTGGGTCACAGATGCCACGTCACCAACTTTTCCCCCCTAGGTTTCCCACAGGCCAAAGAGAGTCCAGCCAAGAAGAGTTGCGCAAGTAACAATCACGCCGGCAATCAGTATCCCGACAAAGATGGATAAGAAGGCATGCTTGAATTTTAGTCCAAAAAGAACAGCCGCCAATGAGCCTGTCCAGGCACCAGTCATCGGCAGAGGGATGGCAACAAACAACACCAGGCCAATTCGCTCATATCTTTCAACAATCTTTCCTCGCCGTCTGGTATGTTCAAAGAGCCAGTGGAAAAACCGGGCGAAGAAACCTATCTTGCTTAGCCACTTAGAAATAGCGTTAAGGAACAATAGAATAACAGGCACCGGCAGCAAATTGCCAATGATAGCTAACGGGAGAGCATAATACCAGGGGAAGTGAAACACGGTTATGGCTACAGGTATTGCTCCACGCAGCTCAAAAATAGGTAGCGCGGAGATAATAAGCACCACTAACTCTTTAGAAAGACCTAAGCCAAGAAACTCTTCGGGTGACACGCTTTTCCTTTACATCATTATTAAGGCCCCGCTGGCAGTGTAGCAAAGGAGTGCCGCCAGGTCAAGGTGGCTTATGGAATTAGCTTGACAACCATTTGCCTATATTGCTAGTATGAGTTCAAATGCTAGATTCGCCGAGCGGATGGACTAACAGTGTCGAGATTATTAGATAAAATAGATAGCCCTGCAGATTTAAAACAGTTAACACTGCCGGAACTCAGGCAATTATCTTCTGAAATTAGACAGGAGCTGGTGGCTACGGTAACTGTGAACGGGGGGCATCTGGCTTCTAATTTGGGAGTAGTTGAGCTTACTATAGCTCTGCACCGGGTATTTGATAGCCCACGAGATAAGATTGTCTGGGATGTTGGGCATCAAAGCTATGTTCATAAGCTGCTTACCGGTAGGCGGCAGCGCTTTGCCTCTCTCCGTCAGTATGAGGGAGTATCCGGTTTTACCTGCCGTAGTGAGAGCGAGCACGATCCATTTGGTGCTGGTCATGCCAGTACCTCAGTCTCGGCTGCCCTGGGTATGGCTATTGCTCGTGACCTTGCCGGTGATAACTATCGAGTGGTGGCTGTTATTGGTGATGGAGCGATAACCGGTGGGATGGCTCTTGAAGCACTTAATCAGATAGGGCATTTAGGCTCCAAGCTTATCATAGTTTTGAATGATAACGGGATGTCAATCTCGCCTTCAGTGGGCGCCTTAGCTAAACTATTAAGCAAAGTGCGATTTGACCGCCGCTACTATTGGGCAAAGGAGGAAGCTAGACAGGTAATTACTATGCTCCCCTGGGGTAAAAAACTATGGCAGGCCAGCCAGCGAGTCAAGAGTGGGTTTAAGGGCTTGATTATGCCCACCATGATCTGGGAAGAGCTTGGCTTTACCTATATGGGGCCTATTGATGGGCACGATATCAATGAGCTGGAAACCGCCCTCATCCAGGCTAGGGATTACTATCTCAAACCAACTTTTGTCCATGTCATTACTACTAAGGGTAAGGGTTATCTGCCAGCAGAAAAGGATGCCGTTTACTTTCATGGCGTGCCACCCAAGAAGACAGATACCGAGGTGATACCAACTTATAGTGAGGTATTTGCCCAGACTGTGCTTCATCTGGCTCGTGAGAATCCTAAGCTGGTAGCAATTACTCCGGCTATGCCTGAGGGGAATTGTTTGAGTATTGTGGCTAGTGAATTTCCTCAGCGTGTTTTTGATGTCGGTATCTGTGAGCAACACGCTGTCACCTTCGCTGCCGGGTTAACTACTCAGGGTTTTATACCTATCGTCGCTATATACTCTACTTTTCTCCAGCGTGCCTTTGACCAGATTATTCATGATGTTTGTCTTCAGGAGCTACCGGTTATTTTTGCTATTGACCGTGGCGGTATTGTCGGCGATGATGGTAAGACACACCAGGGCTCCTTTGACATCTCCTATCTAACGTTAATTCCTAATCTGATTGTATCAGCACCCAAGGATGAAAATGAGCTACAACACCTTCTTTATACCGCGGTAAAATCAGGTCGTCCTATGGCTATAAGGTACCCGCGAGGCCCAGGACTAGGGGTGGAATTGGATACTGAGCTGTGCCCTATTCCCATAGGTAAAGGGGAAATAGTAAGATCTGGTGAAGATTTAGCCATATTAGCCATAGGGACTACTGTAGCTCCGGCTGTTGAAGCCGCTCAGGAATTAGCTTTAAGCGGGATTGAGGCTACAGTAGTTAATGCTCGCTTTGCTAAGCCGCTGGACTCCAAACTCATAATAGACTTGGCGACTGGCATCAAGCATTTGATTACTGTTGAAGAGAATGCACTCAGCGGTGGCTTTGGCAGTAGTGTAGGCAAGCTTCTTCAAGAATCAGGAATACATGATATTCAGCTAAGAAGCATTGGTATTCCCGATGAGTTTGTGGAACAAGGAACTCAAGCTATTCTTCGCTCCAAGTATGGTCTTGACGCTAAAGGGATAGCCAAACAGGTCTTAACCCTGTTCCCCAATCTTAGTGCTAGGGTTTTAAGGAGCTAATAAGTTTGCTTAGTGGCCAGGGTATTTTTATATGAAAGCCAGTTCAATATCAGGTGCCGAGCTACGCCTGATATTTTTTGTCTGAGCTGATAGATATTTCAGGAGAGCCGAATGAATAAAATGACGGTCAGGGACATAAATGTTGAAGGCAAAAAGGTTCTGGTTAGGGTTGACTTCAATGTACCTTTAGATGAGAAGACAGGGGAAATAGCTGATGACAGTCGTATTCAGGCGACACTACCAACTATTAAATATCTTATTGACCGGCGGGCAAGGGTTATCCTGTGCTCCCATTTGGGCCGACCTGACGGAAAGGTAGTTGAGCAACTACGATTAGCCCCTATTGGTCAGCGTTTGTCACAGATTTTAGGGCAGCCAGTGGTTATTACTAGGGACTGTGTTGGTCCTGATGTGGAGAAGGCAGTGGAAAAATTGGGGGGTGGTGAGGTCTTGCTCTTGGAGAATGTTCGTTTTCACCCAGGGGAGGAGAAAAACGATGTCGCTTTTGCTCAAGCCCTGGCTCAATTAGCCGACATATATGTTAATGATGCCTTCGGCGCTGTTCATCGAAGTCATGCCTCAATTGTTGGCGTTGCCAGGTATCTTCCTGCGGTGGCTGGACTATTACTTGAGAAAGAGATTAAAATCCTGGGGAGCATTTTAGAAAGTCCAGCTCACCCTTTTGCCGTGCTTCTTGGTGGAGCCAAGGTGAGTGACAAGATTAGCTTGATAGAAAATATTAGGGATAAGGTAGATTCCCTCCTCATTGGCGGGGGGATGGCAGCTACATTACTAAAGGCAAAGTCTTACGAGGTAGGCTTGTCTTTAGTCGAAGAGGATAAACTTGCTTTTGGGGTTAAGTTAATGGAGGATATAGCTCGACAAGGGGCACAGGTACTACTCCCGGTTGATGTAGTGGTTGCTCATGAACCTAGTGCCGATGCTGAAACGAAGGTGGTATCTATAGAAAATATACCTCCAGACTCGAGGATTGTAGATATAGGCCCACTCACTATTAATAACTTTTCCCGGGAGCTGGAGAGGTGTAAAACGGTTTTCTGGAATGGACCTTTAGGTATCTATGAGATACCTAAATTTGCTAAAGGAACGAAAACCTTGGCTGAACTTTTATCGAGTCTTAAGGCTAAAACTGTTGTTGGGGGTGGCTCTACGGCTGAAGCAATAACCGAGATGAAGCTGGCTGACAAGATGACCTTTGTCTCAACCGGAGGTGGTGCTTCGCTCAGATTCTTAAGTGGTAAAGCATTACCTGGTGTAGAGGTATTGGTGGATAAGGGGGTATAGTTATGGTGAATGCATTTAATTTAGAATTCATAGAGTCTATTTCTATACCTTCGTCGACTAAGATTGTATTATTGGTTATTGATGGGTTAGGCGGATTGCCAAATCCAGAAACCGGTAAGACAGAGCTAGAGATAGCCAATACACCTAATCTTGATAAATTAGCGGCTCACGGCATATGTGGACTTATTGACCCGGTGGGCCCGGGGATAACTCCGGGTAGTTTACCGGCTCACTTGGCTCTCTTTGGTTACAATCCTACTACCTTTGAGGTTGGCCGAGGTGTGGTGGAGGCAATTGGGATAGATTTTAACCTCCAGCCGGAGGATATCGCCGCCCGGGGCAACTTTTGTACTGTTGATGAAGCCGGCCTAGTTACTAACCGAAGGGCGGGCCGTATCACTACTGAGGAGTGCATCAGGCTGTGCCAGCTACTAGATGGAATGGTGATAGATAAGGTTAGCACTTTGGTTCGTCCGGTTAGTGAGCACCGCTTGGTAGTGGTATTTCGGGGTGAGGGACTGGTTCCCGACGCCAGTGACTCTGACCCCCAGCAGATTGGGGTAGCCCCAAAGTCCGTTAATGCCCTAAGATTGGAAGCTAGTGGGATGGCTAGTGTGGCCAACCAATTTATAGCTAAGGCAGGGGTAATCTTGGCTGAGCACCATCCAGCCAATATGGTTCTTCTCCGTGGTTTCTCCAAGCATCCTCACTTTCCTAGTATGGGAGAGATTTATGCATTGCAGCCAGCCGCCATTGCTAGTTACCCTATGTATCGAGGAGTGGCTAAATTGGTTGGTATGAAGGTTCTGGAGACAGGACCCAGCATTGAGGATGAATTGGCAACGTTGAAACAGAATTATACCAACCATGATTTTTTCTTCTTACATATAAAAGGGGCTGATTCGGCTGGTGAGGATGGTGACTTTAGCCGTAAGGTCAAAGTCATAGAGCAGGTTGATAATGTTCTTCCCAGCCTTACAAGTTTAGAGCCTGATGTTATTGTGGTTACCGGTGACCATTCAACACCGGCCATACTTAAAGGGCATAGCTGGCATCCAGTGCCGATTCTTTTATACTCTAAGTGGTGCCGTCAGGATAGAGTAAACGAGTTTTCCGAGTCAGCCTGTGTTTCCGGTGGACTGGGACGATTTCCGGCCACACAGATTATGCCTTTGGCGATGGCTAATGCTTTGAAGCTGACTAAATTTGGTGCCTAGGTAAGTCAAAGAGAAGTGAGGCCTCTCTTTTACAACCAATTTCCCTTTGAAACAGAAAATATTAAAGGGGATGGGGTTGATATATAATCTCACCAGGAGGTTGAAATGCGAGTGCCGATGATTGCTGGTAACTGGAAGATGAATACCACGGTAATTGAAGCCGTAGAATTGGTCAATAAAATGCTCCGGGAACTTGATAGGATAGACAATGTTGATAAGGTGCTTTGTCCGCCCTTTATTTCTTTAGTTGCCGTAGGGGAGTTAATTAAAGGAAGCTCGGTAAAATTGGGAGCACAAAATCTATACTTTGAGGAAAAGGGTGCTTATACCGGGGAGATTTCTCCACTTATGCTCGCTGGCCTCTGTGAATTCGTCATTATTGGACACTCTGAGCGCCGGCAGTATTTTAACGAGACTGATGAAATTGTTAATAAAAAGGTGCGAGCGGCACTGGGTGTTGGGCTGACGCCAATTCTGTGTATTGGGGAAAGATTAGAGGAAAACGAGTCTGGACTAACCGAAGAGGTAGTAACCGAGCAACTAAGGTCAGCTTTAGCCGGGATAGACTATCTCAATGGAATGGTTATCGCTTATGAGCCAGTTTGGGCTATTGGCACAGGCAAGGCGGCTACCGGTGAGCAGGCAAATGAGACTATTAGCCTTATTCGAGATAATATCTCCCAATTGTATGACAAAGATATTGCCCAGGGTCTGCGCATTTTGTATGGCGGCAGCGTTACTGCCGATAATGCTACCGAGTTTATGCAGCAACCTGAGGTAGATGGTGCCCTGGTCGGCGGAGCGAGTCTAAAAGCAGACCAGTTCATAAGTATTGTCAGACAGACTTCCAAAATCAGGCAGATGAGATGAATCGTCTAGTAGCTATAGTTGGTCCTACCGGGGTAGGCAAGAGCCAACTGGCTCTTCGGCTAGCTCATAATTTTAATGGGGAGCTAGTAAGTGCTGATAGCCGCCAGGTATATCGCTTTATGAATATTGGCACTGCTAAACCTGTCCCGCAAGAGCTATCCCTCGTCCCCCATCACCTCATTGATATAGTTAATCCTGATGAGGATTTTAGTCTGGCTCAGTATCAACAACTAGCCTATAAGGCTATTGAGAATATTCAACGACAAGATAAGTTAGCCCTTCTCGTAGGCGGTAGCGGGCTATATGTCTGGTCAGTACTGGAAGGCTGGGGAATACCAGAAATTCCACCTGACCCAGAGTTTAGGTACAGCTTGGAGAGAAGGGCAGTTGAAGTTGGGAAGGCTAAGCTTTATCAAGAGCTTATGCAGGTTGATCCAGTGGCGGCACAGAGGATTGACCCGCGGAATGTGCGTCGCACCATAAGAGCCCTTGAGGTGTGTAGAAATACTGAGATTCCCTTTTCTCAGCTTCAATACAAGCAGGCACCACCTTTTGATATACTTATAATAGGTTTAACCACAGATAGAGCGGAACTTTACCGTAGAATCGACCTGCGGGTTGACGAGATGATAGAGAAAGGTTTGGTAGCTGAGGTAAAAAAACTGTTGGATATGGGTTATGACCTTAATCTGCCAGCAATGTCCGGCATAGGCTACAAGCAAATTGGGATGTTTCTTAGGGGTGAACTAACCCTGGTGGCTGCCACTCAACAAATTAAATTTGAAACTCATCGATTTGTCCGGCACCAATATGCCTGGTTTCGATTAAAAGATGAAAGAATACACTGGTTTGATATACAGAACAAAGTAGAGCCAGAAATCACGGCATTAGTGGCTAAATTTGCAACTGAGGAGAAAACAGAGGGCGCTGTTAGAGGTAAGTATGAAATTTACCAAAATGCAGGGTGCCGGAAATGATTTTATACTGGTAGAAGCCACCAACGGTAACCGCAATTGGCCACAGATGGCAAGAGCTATGTGTGACCGTCACTTCGGCATCGGTGGTGATGGCTTGCTGGTAGTATTACCTTCAGATAAGGCTGACTTTCGGATGCGCGAGTTCAATGCCGATGGCTCTGAGGCTGAGGCTTGCGGCAATGGGTTGAGGTGTGTGGCTAAATATGCTGCTGATAGGGGACTGATTAGTGCTGGGACTCATCAAATATTGATTGAAACGATAGTAGGTATAAGACAAGCCAAGCTGCACAAAACGGGTGGAGAAGTAACTAGAATTCAGGTTAGTATGGGCAAACCAGAGTTTGGAGCTAAGGAAATTCCAGTAGTAATAAAGCCAAGCCAGGAAAAAACACTTGACATAAAACCAATATTAGACTATCCGGTTACTGTAGATGGCAGGGAACTACTTCTTAACTTTGTCTCTATGGGGAATCCACATGCCGTTTATTTCTGGCAGCATCCAGTAGCTGACTTTCCTCTGTCCCAGTTAGGGCCAAAGGTTGAGCAGCATAAAATGTTTCCCAATAGGGTAAATTTTGAGGTGGCTAATATCTTAAGCCGCCAGCAGATAGAGGCCCGCGTCTGGGAAAGGGGAGTAGGGGAAACACTGTCCTGTGGCAGTGGCGCCTGCGCAGTGGCGGTTATCGCCCAGCTACGCGGTTACATTGGTAATGAAGTTGACATAAAACTACCAGGTGGTATACTTAATGTGGAGTGGGATGGGGTAGGGGAGGTATTACTCAGCGGACCAGCTGAGGTAGTATTTGCTGGAGAATGGCCAGAGTGAGGAGTTATTAAAATGAAAATGTCAAGACGTATTGAAAATTTACCTCCTTATCTTTTTGTAGAAATTAGCCATAAGATTGCTGAGAAGAAGGCTAAGGGCGAGGAGGTAATCAGCTTTGCCATCGGTGACCCTGACATTCCTACGCCACCCCATATAATCAAAAGACTGTGTCAGGCAGCCCAAGACCCGGCTAATCATCGCTACCCTGAGAGTGAGGGGTTACCTGAACTTCGTCGGGTGATAGCTGGGTGGTATGAACGACGCTTCGGTGTTTCTCTTGATGCCGATAAGGAGGTATTACCCCTTATCGGCGCCAAAGAGGGCATTGCCCATATTGCCTTATGCTTCATTGACCCCGGGGATATTGCCCTGGTACCTGACCCGGGATATCCTGTTTACTCAGTAAGCACCACGTTGGCTGGAGGTGAACCTTACTACATGCCGCTTACTGAGAAGAATGATTTCTTACCCAGTTTGGATACTATACCTCCTGATGTATTAAGCAGGGCTAAGCTGTTGTGGATAAACTATCCGAATAACCCTACTGGCGCTGTCGCTGATATTGGTTTTTTCAACCGGGTGGTCAGATTTGCTCAGCAACACGACCTGGCTGTCTGCCATGACGGACCATATTCAGAGGTTGCCTTCGACGGTTACCAGCCAGTCAGCTTTATGCAATCAGATGGCGCTAAGGAGGTGGGAATAGAATTCCACTCACTATCCAAGAGCTATAATATGACCGGATGGCGAATAGGAATGGCGGTAGGTAATGCTGAAATGATAGATGCCCTGAGGAGGGTCAAATCCAATTTGGATTCGGGGATTCCTCAGGCTATTCAATATGCTGCTATTGAGGCTCTAACCGGCCCCCAGGATTGCATTCAAGAGCATAATACTGCTTATCAGAGGCGACGTGATTTGGTTATTGACGTGCTAAACGAAATCGGGTTTGAAGCTAAATCACCAAAGGCAAGTCTGTATATCTGGGCAAAGGTTCCTGAAGGCTATACCTCTATGGAACTGGCTAATGCTTTATTGGAGGAGATTGGGGTGGTAGTTGTCCCCGGAGTAGGTTACGGCAAAAGTGGTGAGGGTTATGTAAGACTGTCATTAACTATACCAGATGCCGGACTGGTAAAGGGTTTATCACGGTTGGCAGGGTGGCATGATACCAAGGCGAAGCCTAAGTTAAAGAGATAATTTGACATAAAGTACACTATAAAATAGGAGGAACATTATTCCCAGAAGTACAACTCTTACCCAAACAGCTACTGAGCAGGCACTTTTAGTAGCTGTAGCCACGAAAAGGACTAAAGATAGCTGGTCAGTAGAGGACTCAGTAGATGAACTGGCTCAGCTGGCTAATACAGCTGGAGCCGAGGTGGTAGAGAAAATCATCCAGCGGTTAAAGGCGCCATCAGTGACTCATTACCTGGGTAAAGGCAAACTGGCTGAACTGCTAACCTTGAAGACCAGTCTTAATTATAATGTGGTAATTTTTGACGATGAGCTTTCACCGTTACAGCAACGAAACCTAGAGGAGTTTCTTCAAATAAAGGTAATCGACCGCGTCGCCTTAATTCTGGACATTTTTGCCAAACGGGCAAAAACACATGAGGGTCAATTACAGGTAGAGCTGGCTCAGCATCAATACCTCTTGCCTCGCCTTGCCGGGCAGTGGAGTCATCTGGAAAGGCTTGGCGGTGGTATCGGCACCAGGGGTCCTGGTGAAATGCAGATTGAGACTGATAGACGCCTTATACAGCGGAGGATACACCGACTAAAAACGCAGATTGAAGAGATAAGAAAACACCGCCTGCTATATCGGCAAAAACGTAGGAAGAGCGGCATTCCGGTAGTAGCCTTAGTTGGTTATACAAATTCTGGCAAAAGCACCTTGCTAAATGCTCTCAGTCACGCCGACGTGTTTGTCGAGGATAAGCTTTTTGCTACCCTGGACCCGATTACCAGACGTTTAACCCTTCCGGATAAGAGTGCGGTCCTGGTTACCGATACCGTTGGTTTTATCAGGAAGTTACCGCCTACTATTGTCTCGGCCTTTAGAGCCACCCTGGAAGAGTTGAACGAAGCCGACTTGCTGGTTCATATAGTTGATTTAACTTCACATAACGCTCCAGAACAATGTCAGACTGTAGAAGGAATTCTGGCTGAACTTAATCTAACGGATAAGCCGAGAATTACCGCCCTAAATAAAATTGACCTGTTACTTGGCAGTGATAGAACATGGGATGAGGCATCGGCCATAAGTTATTGTTCAGACCGGGCTGAGGTAATGGAAAAGAACACGGTACTAATATCGGCAGAAAAAAAGTGGGGGTTAACCAAACTCCTGGAACTGATTAACCGGATTTTGACCCAAACTTTCGCCCCGGTTTAACCCTCTTAAAAGTGACGCTCTCAAATCAAAATCTAGACCCCTGAAATATCTTTTGAGTGGTAAACTACCTTTTGAAGTACTAAGCGGCAATTAGCCCCATATATTTGCCAGTCGTTTTAGGTTCTTTGGTTAACCCTCCCCCTTAATCCCCCTCCCTTGGCAAGGGAGGGGGAGGATATTAAAAAGAGGGGCTTCGCCCCTCTTAAACACCCCGGTTGGCATGGGCGGGTAATGAGTTAACATAATACTCCAAGGATATAATTGTGGTATAATGGTGGTATGAATACTTCTGATTGGATAAACCTAATTGCAGCAGTCCTCATTGGAGCCGGTACACTTTTTCTTGGTATTATGGCATGGCGAACTATTCGCCAGACTAGAACTATTCAAAAGGCTGAGACAAGAGAAAGACTATTGAATGAGATTATCGATTGGGCAGAGGATGTTGCTAAACGCACCATCGAATCAAACCTAGCTACTGACGATGTTGAAATGACTGAAATACCCAAGCGACAGCTTCGGCGTCTTCTGTCACAATACATGACCCTCGATTCAAAGAGTGAATATATCGCGTGTGTTGCTAAAAGCTTTGGTAGCGAGGTAATCGATACCGTTAAAGATACGAGAAATGACCTGACCTTGGCACAATACTTAATTGCACAACTTTCCGATCTTGAGGAAATCCACACCAAGTTGGTACAACAATCACCATTTCTAAGAGATATGCTTGATAAACGTAGGGGAGCATTAGAGAGAAATTCGCTGGCTAACGCCGCCTACTCTTTAAGAGAATCTGCAATCAATCTGATGACAAAGACCGCCCATATCAAGATTCAACTCATTCAAACTTAGTTTACTTATCTTTTTCATTTTCTTTTATCCTTTGCCCCCGGTTGGGTTTTGCTGAGGAGTTCCAGACAAAGGGATAGGTTATAACTTAACATAACACCTTCAGGATATAATTGTGGTATAATATTGGTATGATATATAACTGGCTTATCAAGCACAAGAAATCTGCTTATGGAATCGCCATTGGTTTTTTGATTTTCACAATACTTGTTTATGCCTTTCAGTCACATTGGTTTGTAAGGCACATTTACAAGTATATCGATTATTGGGCTATACCTCTAAGTGCTGCTTTCATGCTTATACTCGCCTATATGGCTTATATATCTATTGCAGAGAATCGCCGTATCCGTGAAGAAGATAAAGAGCAGGAGTCAAAGAGGCGCCAACTCGATGGGATATATAAATGGGTAAGTGACATAAGGAGTACGGCTGGGATGCAACCGGACAATGCCCGCAATTTGTTTAGAGCATTGAACTTCGTAGTTTTACAAAGAGAGGAAATGATTAAGGCTGCCACGAGGTTCAATGGGGAACTTAAAGTAAATATGCAAGAGGCAGCTGATAAGCTTTTAGCATATTACAATGCATTGTTTGAGCTTGATAACGGTCCAGTTATTTTTATTGTTGACCCTAAAAATGTGAAATCCAATCCGCTCTTTGCGTTGTTAGAATCATTGGATAAGGTTACAAAATCAATTATTGCCTTGAGGAAAGAGTATTATCTTTAACAACCTATAACCTTTAACCTTCCTTTGCCGCCGGCCTTTCCTTAGTTTTACCTCTAACCCCCTAATTAGGGCCCTCTTATGTAAAGTGCTGTTTTAGGTGCTTTTATTGGGACGCACTATATATGTTATGTCGTCTCAAGCCTACAGTAGACCCCCTATTATCAGTATCAGCTCAGCCTCCCCTAATCAGCTATTGCTCCATTATAGAGGGTATGCTATACTGTTTAAGCTAGTGCGAGAAATTATTTAAAAGAAAGGGGTTATTGGATTTTGGGAAATGGAGCCACGATTAAGCAACTTTTAGAAGCCGGAGTGCACTTCGGGCACCAGGTTGGACGTTGGAACCCCCGGATGAAGAAATATATCTTCACCGAGCGCAATGGTATTCATATTATTGACCTGGAACAGACCTCTGCCCTGTTAGATAAGGCTTGCGATTATGTTCGCCAGGTAGTGTCTGAGGGTGGCATAGTCCTTTTCGTTGGCACCAAAAAACAGGCTCAAGAGTCTGTAGAAGAGGAGGCTCAGCGTTGCAGTATGTATTATGTCAACCAACGCTGGCTGGGAGGTATGCTGACCAATTTCGCTACTATACAAGCCCGTATTGACCATCTAGTCCGACTTGAAGACCAAAAAACCAGAGGAGAATTCAGCAACCTACCTAAAAAGGAAGTCTTAAAAATTGATAAACAAATCACACATCTCAATCAGCAGATGGGTGGTTACAAAGAGATGACCAACCTGCCAGATGTCCTGTTCATTATTGACCCTACCAAAGAGCAGATTGCTCTGGCTGAAGGCAAACGCATAGGGATACCAGTGATAGCCATAGTTGATACTAATTGCAACCCTGATGATATAGACTACCCTATTCCAGCCAACGATGATGCTATTAGGGGAATCAGATTGATATGCAGTAAAATTGCTGACGCAGTCATAGAAGGTAAAAGCGGCGAGGCCGAGATTCCAGCAGAAGCAGAGGGCTTAGAAGAACCGGTTGCTGCCGAAATTATTGAACCTCTTATTTTCACACCTGCAGAAGAATAAAACACAGGGGGCGAGATTGGAAATTACTGTAGATTGTGTAAGAGAGCTAAGAGAGCAATCTGGGGCTGGTATTATGGCTTGCAGAAGAGCCCTGCTTGAAACCGAGGGAGATATAGAGAAAGCACTTCAGACCCTAAGAGAGCAAGGTCTTCTTCAGGCAAAGAAAAAGGCAGGACGCATTACCAGCCAGGGAATAATTGAATCTTACATCCATGCCGGGGGGCGTATCGGTGCCATAATTGAAGTGAACTGTGAAACCGACTTCGTTGCCCGCACTGATGAGTTCAAAGAGCTGGTGCATCATCTGGCAATGCAAGTGGCTGCCATGAGCCCACAATTTATCTCCGAGGCGGAAGTCCCAGAAGACGAGGATATAGACCCGCAGACAGTTTGCCTGCTGCTTCAACCTGACATTAGGGACCCCAGTAAGCGCATTCAGGATACAATTACTGAAACTATAGCTAAGGTAGGAGAGAATATCAAAGTAAGCAGATTCGCCAGATTCGAACTGGGCAATCTGGAATCAGGGAGATGAGCACACCTAAATATAAGCGCGTTCTCCTTAAACTTAGTGGTGAAGCCTTCAGTGGTAAAGCTGAATATGGCTTTGATGCCTCTATAGTAACCAAGATGGCCAAGCAAATTAAGCAGGTGGTGGAGACGGGAGTTGGCATAGCCATAGTTGTTGGCGGAGGTAATATGTGGCGTGGGGCGAAGGCTGAGGCAAATGGAATGGACAGGGTCACCGCTGACTATGCAGGGATGCTAGCCACCGTGATAAATGCCCTGACGCTTCAGGATGCACTGGAAAAAGAAGGGGTAATTACCAGGACACAGTCAGCTATAGGTGTTCACCAGGTGGCCGAACCCTTCATTAGACGGCGGGCTATACGGCACCTGGAGAAAGGCAGAGCCGTTATCTTTGCCGGGGGCACCGGTAATCCATATATGACCACCGATACTGCCGCTGCTCTGCGGGCGATAGAGATTGAAGCCGATGTCCTGCTTATGACCAAAAATAATGTTGATGGTATCTATAGTGCTGACCCCCGCAAAAAACCTGATGCCAAGAAGTTCGATAAACTTACTCATCTTGAAGCATTGAATATGCGTCTGGAAGTAATGGATGCTACTGCCCTCTCCCTATGCCTGGAAAATAAGCTACCGATAATTGTTTTTGACCTTCAGGCACCCCATAGCCTAGAGCAGGCGGTAATTGGTGAACCGATTGGTACCTTAGTATCCAGCAAGGAGTGAGATGGTTAGCCAAAGTTTGTGGGATATTGAGGGGAAGATGCAGAAGTCCGTCGAACTCCTGAAGCAAGAATTAGCTACTATCCGTACCGGACGGGCGACACCTGCCCTAATAGAACATCTCAGGGTAGAATATGCTGGTGTTCCCAGCCCACTCAATCAGCTTGCCGGTATTTCCACACCTGGAGCCAGGCTCCTTGTCATCCAACCATGGGACCGAGGCAGTATCCATAGTATAGAGAAAGCTATCCTTAAGTCCGACATGGGGTTAACCCCGATTAATGATGGCAGTATAATTCGGTTAAACATTCCGCCACTCAGTGAAGAGCGACGGCAAGAGCTGGTTAAAATAGTACGAAGAAGGATTGAGGAAAAAAGAATAGCCATACGCAACCTGAGACGTGAGGCTATGGATGAATTGAAAGGGCTAGAGAAAAATAAGGATATATCACAGGATGAGCACAAGCGTGCTCTAACCCAGCTACAGAAGCTTACTGATAGCTTCATAGCCGATGCCGAGCAAATTGGTCGAGTTAAAGAAGCCGAACTCATGGAAGTCTAGCATAACTATCTCAACCACTATGGTGAAAAATTACTCTCAGTAATAATTATGCTCAAGAAAAGGGTCATAACGACACTGTGGGGTATACCTCTCCTAATTGCTGCTGTCTGGTTTGACCAACCGCTACCTTGGTTCACCGTACTAGTGGCTATCTGGGGGCTGCTGGCTGTTTTTGAATTCTACAAACTGGTGGGGGCTTCTAAAGCGCTACCACTTACCTACTTTGGATTAATTTGGACCTTACTATTTATCTTGAGCCCTCATTTCAACTACGATTTTATTCTGCCCCTTCTATTGACCTCAGCCGTAATGCTACCTTTACTCTGGCTCCTCCGGTACTCGCAAAGGGAGGGTGCTTTTGTCGGCTGGGCATGGACAATAGCTGGCATTCTCTATATAGGATGGTTTTTAAGCTATTTTGTAGCCCTTAGAGGTCTGGATAACGGCAGAGACTGGGTATTTTTAGCTCTGTTTGCCACCTTTGGTTCTGACACTACTGCCTTCTTTATTGGCCGGGCGCTTGGTAAGCATCACCTGGCTCCACATATCAGTCCCGGCAAAACCTGGGAAGGAGCTATCGCCGGTGTCCTTGGTGGCATTATCGTTAGCCTGCTCTTTACGTTGCCGACACCCCTTCACCTACCCCTTGACTACTGGCAGGCAATATTGCTAGGCTTACTGGTTAGTGTTTTTGGCCAGCTTGGTGACCTGGTTGAGTCTCTGCTTAAACGCAATATGGGGGTAAAAGACTCAGGGGGACTAATACCAGGGCATGGTGGTTTCCTTGACCGGCTAGACAGCGTTGTTTTTGCTGGTATAGTGATATACTATTTCGCGTTGGCTTCCAATGTGGGTTGGCTTAATTAGCTATAGCCAGTACAGATGCACAGGCTGAGTAACATAATCCACTGGCCGGTGCATTTTTAAGCAGGAAATCTTAACATCCACACAGGCAAGTGTAACATTCCTCCACTGGTAGCTAGCTACCCGGCATAATGGTAGGATAAAAAGAATGACTGGAATGACAATAACTCATATTATTGTCCTGCTGGTAACCGGCATTGGCGTTGGCTTTGCTGGTGGTCTCCTGGGTGTTGGCGGCTGCTTCATCATGGCCCCGGTCCAGTATATGATATTCACCAATATGGGTATTCCAGCGGATACAGCTATAAAGCTAGCATTTGGCACCAATTTGCTGGTTGTTTTGCCAACAGCCTTAAGCGGAGCTTGGAGACACAGTAAAAAGGGAGCAGTATACTGGAAAGCAGCTATTGTTATGGGGAGCTGCAGTTTGATAGCTGCCTTTGGCGGGGCTACCCTAGCTACCCATCTCCCCGGGGAAGCGCTCAAAATAGCCTTTGGGGCTGTTATTCTGATAAGTGGCATCAGGATGCTCACCGCCAAGCCGCCAACAGTTGAGGAGGAACTTGTGGATAACCCCTGGGTATGGGTTGCCTGGGCTATTCCCATAGGTTTCATAACCGGCATTATCGGAATTGGTGGTGGCATATTAGTGATTCCAGTAATGGTGCTGGCACTTAAATTTAAGATACATAATGCGGTAGCTACGTCCTTAGCTATGATGATATTTACCAGTATTGGGGGTGTTACCGGCTATATTATGAATGGTCTTGGTGTTCCCGACTTGCCTGCCTATTCCGTTGGCTATGTTAATCTACCATCGTGGTTTCTACTGATGATTACCAGCGTCAGTATGGCACAGGTTGGTGCTATAACTGCACATAAGCTACCCGCCAAACATCTGAGGTATATATTCGTTGCAGTAATGCTCTACATAGGACTGAAGATGCTTGGTGTCTTTGATTGGCTGGGTTGGCCAGTATAAATTCTGCTAGAGAGTGATGGTAAATACCACGTAATCCTCTAAGGCTCTTTTCCCCCCAAGCCCAAGTGAGAAACATCATTTAGTAGGTGAAATATTGCGCTATCCTGATAGGTTTCTACTATACTGAGGGAAGTGAAATCAAGACGAAGCTGCCATCGGTACCGTAGCTCCATACCTAGTAGCTGACATATCAGTGTGCGTAGAACTCCATTGTGAGACACAATAAGCACTGTTTCCTGTTCAGCATGTTTTTCTAATCTGCCCATAAAGTTGCTCACCCGGTCATTAAACTCGGTCAGGCTCTCACCACCGGGATATTCCAAGTTAGGGCTTCTTTCAGCCCATAACTTAGCCACCTCAGGATAAAGTTGGCTAATCTCACCAAATGTCAATCCCTCAAGCTGACCAAAGTTAATCTCGCGCAGCTCAGCACAGGTCATAACCCTCAACCGGTGTCTGGAGGCAATAATCTCAGCAGTTACCAAAGCTCGTCTCAGGTCACTGGAATAAATTGTATCAATCCTCTCCACTGCTAGCCGCTCGCTCAATCTCTCAGCCTGCCTGAGCCCAGCCGCACTCAACTTGACATCATTACGTCCCCAGTACCTCTCAGCACTGTTTAGCTCAGTATCACCATGTCTTACCAGAAGTATTCTAGACAATTCCCCCTCCAGATTAGTCCAATTCTAACCACTGTATTACTTAAAGTTTATGGTTATGTCAAGTTGGTATTACCTAGTTTTAGTATACTATAGAATATTTTTAAATCCAAAATAACCTATAGGAGTTGTTAAACTTGATATTTCAGGTTGAGTTAGCTAATATTGACTGAATGGTAAGGATGATGTCAAGCGTTTCAATTGTAGCTGCCTTCAGTGCCGGGTTGCTATCTTTCCTGACTCCTTGTGTGATACCTCTGGTGCCAGTATACCTTGCGAGCTTATGTGGGCCGGAAATACTTGAGCCTAAAATCAGTAGAAACCGCATCCCCATATTCCTTCATTCGCTTAGCTTTGTAGTCGGGTTCTCCTTAATCTTTGTTGCCCTGGGAGCAATTGCTGGGCTAACTGGATTTGCCATCAGCCTTAATGTAGCGCTACTCAATAGAATAGCCGGTAGTTTGCTGATAGCCTTTGGGCTATTTATGTTGGCTGTCCCCAAGTTATCATGGTTAAATTATGAAAAGCGCCTAACCCCATCCCTAGGCAACACTACTGGTTATCTACGCTCTCTCCTCATTGGAGTCATCTTCTCCCTAGCCTGGACGCCCTGCGTTGGCCCTATACTGGGGGGCGTTCTAGCTCTGGCTCTGGATTCAGCAACAGCGTGGCGTGGGGCTTACCTGCTGGCTATCTATTCTCTGGGGCTGGGACTCCCCTTTCTGGATAATAGGTATTGCCTTTGACTCCGTCATTCCATTATTAAGACGTGTCCGTCGCTATTCCAATTTAATCTATCTTATTAGCGGGTTACTCCTGATAGCTATAGGTGTGCTTATTCTAACCAACAAACTGACCTGGTTTGCCTCACTCACCACATAAGATTTATCCCTGGAGGCTGTTTATGAACCGAATGCTAACCGGAGCCGTAGTGCTCATACTGACCTTGGTGCTGTTAATAGCTGGCTGTTCCTCTCCAACTCCCCAAGTAGGTAAGCAGGCACCCGATTTCCAGCTTCCTAATCTGGAGGGACAAGCTATCTCCCTGAGTGATTTCCGGGGTAAGCCGGTGTTTCTCAACTTCTGGGCAACATGGTGTCCCCCCTGCCGCTTTGAAATGCCCTTGATACAGGCAATATTCGAGGAATCGGCAGACACAGGACTGATAGTGCTGGCCATTGACATAGGTGAAGCTCCCTCCAGGGTAAAGGATTATATACAGAGTGGTAATTTTTCTTTTCCGGTGCTGCTTGACACTAACCAGGATATAGCCCTAGAGTATAATGTCCGAGCCATTCCGACTACCTTCTTAATTGATAAAGATGGTATAATTCAAGAGATAAAAGTGGGGGCTTTCTCAAACATGATAGAAATAAATAGGAGTCTAGCGAAAATTATTCCATAGCTAATGAATTATGGGTTGAGAGGAGGCTGAACTTGGGTGATATTTTAAATGAAGCCTATGGCATAGTCCAGTGCAAGGAGTGCCCGTGGTATAAATCTTGTGTGACACCGATGAGGTTCACTGTCGAAGATATCCGTAGACAGCTAGAGTCAGCAGCACCAGGAACCAATATTTCATCGCCGGCTGACCTTGGCATGCAGAATCTACTGTCAAGCATGGCAACTGCTGCTCAGAACTCGTTGCTAGAAGGCTGCCCTATCTTCATTGAACGGCTACGCTCCAATCCAAAGCTTGCCCAACGACTCAAGGAAATGATGCAAAACTGGGGCAAAGAAGAGGCATAATCTATCTTCTATGGTGGGCCTTGGTTGATAGTTCCCGAACTTTTCTTTGAGAAGAAGCAACTCATTCCAGCTTTGCAGGAATTGCTTATCACTTATTCGAAAACCTGAACGGAATGATGAAATGTTCAATAGACTTGCAGTTTGGCAAATTTATGAGTATAGTACTAGCTAGTCATTTTGCAAAGGAGTGAATCCAATGGTAGGAGACAACTGGTTTCGCAAACACCCGATTGCCACTTACCTAATATTGGCCAACGGCATTACGTGGCTTTGCTGGATTCACGATGTCTATAATTGGAATAACCTACATTTACGTCTGGTTGAACAACAACACAAAAAGCGTGTTTCTAGCCATATTATTTCATGCCGCGGTTAATGTGATGAATACGGTGGTTCTAGCTTCTATAGAAGGCTTTAATCCAATCGTTACAGTTATCACCGCTCTTATGCCGTGGGCTGTTGTTATAGTGCTAAAGAGAGTGCTTAAGGAACGGTTCCCAGGACAGGGTATTACTACCACTTAAGATATTTATCAGTGCTTCCGCGTTCTTATTCTGGAGTTAGATTCCAGACCACACGACGGGCTACTATATCGAGTGCGGTGTCAGTCTCGTTTGGCTACATGTAGTACTCACCCATCGACGTTAATATCATTGAGATAATAGATGCTTGTTTTGTTCTTCTACTATTAGATGAATGACAATTACCGATGCTCTGACCCTTAATTACTGACTAATCAAGGTAATACAATTACCCGCTAATTAAACTTAAACAAATGACTGGATAATCAAGCAGTAAATAATTTGAAGCTGAAGTGAGGCAATAATATTACCTTATGGTGGGCGGTAGCGGACTTGAACCACTGACCTCTGCGATGTCAACTCAGAGCTCTAACCAACTGAGCTAACCGCCCACTTACATAATAGTAATTCTACTAGATGCCTTTACCAATAGGCGTTCCTGCTTCACCCATAACCAAAGCCACCGGTAGTTCCTCTCCAGGTTCCGCTGTCTTCTCCTCATACCGAAAATGGGACTCGCCACTTCCATGTACAGAGTAGTGCACTCTTAAATGAGGTGGGATACAGTAAACATCGAATCCGCGTCTCATCACCTTTAGAAGATAATACCGATCGGTACCATCCTTTATCATGATGAATACTTCTATCAATTTAGGAATTCACCCCACAATTAAGCTCTTGGTTGTCTCACTAAGTTCTAAAGGCATGTTATGCAAAAATAGGATTGGGGTATCAATAGATAGTTCCACTCATAGTTTTCAGCCTTGCCAGTCGATAGGTACCTTTCTGGCTGATTGTGTAATTCCGCTCACCTCCCGTGTATGTTATGGCGCGAAGCTGCGGGTTTGGGAGCGGGGCAAAGCAGTAATTAAAATTGATATGGAACTGACAATGGTTATTAAAATGAAATAGATATATAATTATTCATATCAAGGAAGAGAATTTAGAATAGTATGGGTTATATCTCAGTTGCATTAGCAAAATCGGGGATTCCAGCAGCTTCAGAAGCTGCAAAGGAGTTGCTATCAAACCTCCTTGGACCTTCGGCTGAAGAGGTTGGTTTGTTGTTGCAGGATAGTGTTCGACAATACAGACTTAGAAACCAGCTTAAAGTTTTAGGTAAACACAAGAAATCTTGGTTGAATCGGGCATTGAACCTGAAAGTGTACCTTTAAGGATATTAGTTTCGCTGCTTGAGGCCGCCTCTTTAAATGATGGTGAAAATTTGTCAGAAAGGTGGGCTACGTTATTAGCTAATGCTTCTTTGTGACCTGCCCCCTGATAGTTGTACCACTTCTTACGTCGTTGCCATAGTTAAAATAGTCTCAGGTACAGGGACAGAGTGTTTGAATATTTAGACAAAAATGGATCGCGTGAGCCCATTAAGCTATGTGGAAGAGAGATGGTACAGATTATCCCACAAAGGGAGATGGAGGTCTTATTAGAACATCTAAAAGGAAGGTTGGAGAGGATAGGCGAAGCCTCCTATTTGGGATTTCTGCTAAAGTTTAAGGTGGACAAATATGAACTGATAATTTTTTCCGATGGGAGGGCTTTTGTTAAAGGTGTTAGCGACAAAGAGACGGCAAGAAGTCTGTACGCTGAGTACATTGGGGAATAGAGAACCTTAACAGCTATATTGGTCATGCGGTGACCGACTAGTTCAGTTTATGTGTACATACTGGTTAGCCCTTTACGCATGGCATATTTGATGAGTTCGGTGCGATTGTGTAGGTCCAGCTTTTCCATTATTTTTGTTCGGTGACCTAAAACTGTCTTCAGGCTAATAAAGAGCATGTCAGCAATTTCTCGGCTAGTGTGGCCATCAGCGATCAGCTTGAGTATTTCTCTTTCCCTTTCCGTCAAGCGGTCGTAGGGCTCTTCTTCAGCCTGCTGCCGGTAATGCTCAACTAGCGCTGTGGCCGCGGAGGGGTATAAAAACGAATCGCCCCGGTGTATGGCACGTATCGCTGATACTAACTCTGAACCTAGTGCTGTCTTGGGTACGTAACCAGCAGCTCCTGCTTTGATGGACGACAATATGTATTCTTTATTGTCGTGCTGGGTTAAAACCAGCACCTTCACCTTTGGAATTTCCTTCCTAATACGGCGAGTGGCTTCCAGTCCATCCAAGCCAGGCATAGCTATGTCCATAACCACCACATCAGGTACCAACTCTCGTACTTTCTCAATGGCTTCCTTTCCTTCAGACGCTTCTCCTACCATCTCAATGTCATCATGGAGACCAATCAAAGCACGAATGCCGTCTCGCATTAGTGCATGATCATCTACTACCAATATCTTTATCTTATCCATTGGAAACCTCCTTGGAGTTCAGGGGAATTTTGATATCGATTCTGGTGCCACCACCACTAGGGTGTGACCGGATGCTCAAGGTACCGTTCGTAAGTTCTACTCTTTCCTTCATACCCAGTAGCCCCAGTCCTCGTGGCCTATCCTTTGAGCTAATAGCCTCCTCAACATCAAAGCCCCTACCGTCATCTCCGACATGGACTTCGATGGCGCTCTTCTTGAAATGTAGACTTACTCTGGCATTCTTGGCATGGGCGTGCCGGGCGATGTTAGCAACTGCTTCCTGAATAACTCTGAAGAGAGTTGCTTCTAGCTGAGGTGATAATCTTCTGTCCCGTCCTAAAGTCTTGAAATTTACCGTAACCCCTGCTGCCCCCAAAATATTATCTGCCAACCAACGTGTAGCGGCAACCAGTCCTAAATCGTCGAGCAAGGTGGGGCGGAGCTCATAGATTAACTTGTGTATCTCGCCAAGAATGCTGATAGACAGCTGTTCTACCTTTTTTAGGCTACTCTTGGCTTCACCGGCAGTAGCGGGCAACATACTGGCTATGACTTTGAGATTGGCGGCTAGGCTGGCAAGAGCCTGACTTGTCTCGTCGTGCAACTCCCGGGCAATTCTCCTGCGTTCTTCCTCCTGTATGGAGAATATCTCACGCAGTAGCTCACCACGAATCTTATCTTGGTTCTGCACCTTTTGATGCAACCTGGCGTTTTCGACGGCAATGGCAATCTGGGTAGCAATACTGTCCAGAAGTCGCACATCTTCACGAGAGAACTTGTGGGCTTCATAGCTAGCGATATTGAGCACACCCAAGACCTTCTCTCTTGAACATAGCGGAACACTGGCAAACGCCCGAAGCCCTTCGGCAGCTATGAGATCAGGGCGGGCAGCACGAGGGTCTGTTGCGATGTCTTCTACAAGGATAGCCTCTCCAGTTTGGGCTACTTTTCCAGCTATGCCTTCGCCTAAGCTAAGGCACATTTCCCCAGCATATCTATCGGACAAGCCACGATGAACCCGGTAGCATAGTATTTGCCTGTCTTCATCGAGCAGGAGTATGCCACCAACGTTGCCTTTCATTATTTCCAGTGTCTTGTCCAAGGCACTACTGAGTACAGTATCTAGGTCAAGCGATTGGCTCACCACAGTGGCGATAGTATTCAGGGCCAAGAGATTTTGATGGGCTTCGGCGATTTTTAACTCCATCTCCTTTGCCTCGGTTACATCGCGTATTAGCTCTGTCACCGCGATAACATTACCCCGACTATCTGTAATCGGAGAGGCAACAACATCAACGTATCTTTCTCGCTCTTCGCCGTCAGCATGATAGACATGGATGTGAGTTACTCGCGCCAGTTTACCAGTCTCCCATACTGCCTTGATTGGGCATTCATGGTGAGGTGGGCGACAAAGTTCAGGCAGACCATGAGAAATATCATAACAGTATTTTCCGATAACTTCATGCCTGCGTTTCCGGTGTCTTACCAGTACCGCATTATTAGCCTCTATGATGTGATAGTCTCGGTCAATGACCATCAGTTCACCCTCGAGGCTGTCGATGACTGCCTGTAGGTAGTTACTGGAGTTTCCGCAGCCTTTCATGGACTTGCCTGCCTCATCGGCTGTTGAGGAAACTTTACTGCCTCTCCTCACAGTTGTTGGTTTTGAAAAAGTTTTTTGCCTCATTGATAAAGTCGCTCCCCGGTGAAGACCCTACTTCTTTATTGCTCGGTTCCTTTTTCCTTAAGTGCCTCTTTTAGTGAGTCGATTTCCCGTCGCAGCCTTCTCTGTCTATTAAACAAAGAAAATACATAGCCGAAAACCAACACCCAGGCTATAGCAAAAGCAGCAAATAGATAACCTGCATTCTCCATTTTCACTCATCTCCTTAATTGAATTGTATACTTAACTACACAGTTCCTGCAACCTCCTTATTTCAAGTTCGTCATTTTTCAGTGAAATCCTTTGGCTCAAGATAAGAAAATACAAAGCAGTGAAGGCAGCTATGCTAACCAGGAGGGTTAACAGCATAGGAGGAGCTAGTCCACCCTGGAAAATTACTGCTCCGGGATGTATCCCTCTCCAAAGGGTGGTTGCCAGAGCGACAATGGGTATGTCGATGAAGCCTACAATACCTACTACTGCGGCAAACGTAGCACCTCGGTACTCCTCAGTGGTGAGGGAGCGGACTATGAGGTAGGCAAGATAAATGAACCAGAGAACAAGAGTAGCCGTCAAGCGAGGTTCCTCCCAGGTCCACCATACTCCCCAAATTGGCTTAGCCCAGATAGAGCCTGTGATGAGAGACAAGGTGGTAAAGACAATACCAATCTCAGCCGAGGAGTAGCCGAGAACGTCCCACTTTTCCTCCCTCTTTTTAAGATAGAGGATGCTGCTAATAAAGACAATAAAGAAGGAGAGCATAGCCAGCCAGCCCATGGGAACCATAAGGTAGAAGATTCTCTGCACAATGCCCATCTCCTTCTCGGTAGGGACATAAACGAAGACAAGATACAGGGCAGTTATCATCAGTACAAGACTTAACCAAAATAGGATAGTTTTTTTCATAACTCCCTCTCTTTCATTGATGCCCTCTTTTCTATTCTTCAATAACGAAGGCAAAGACTAAGAACGACACTACCAGGAAAATAGCGTCGAAAGCTCCTATTATCTGAAGCCAAGGGGATAGACTACCCCAGGGTTCGCCGGAAAGTGCCAGCCCCGAAGCCTTAACTGCACTAATAATTATAGGGACCACGATGGGAAGGAAGAGAATGGGAAGTACCAGCTCTCGTGCCTTGGTATTAACCGCTAGGGCCGAAAATAAAGTGCCGACAGCGACAAACCCTATTGTAGTTAGAACGGTGATGGTAACAATCTGGAGTGAGAGAACCGGCAGATTGAAAAGGAAAGCGAAGATAGGCAGCGCTATTGCTTCGATAATCAGCATAAAAAGCAAATTTCCCAGCATCTTGCCAACATAGATAGCCTCTCGGCTTACAGGACATACCATTAATCCCTCAAGGCAACCCTCCTCCTTCTCCTGGATAAAGGAGCGGTTAAGGCTCAACACCCCGGCAAAGGCGAAGGTCACCCATAGGATACCCGGGGCTACCAGTGCCATCATCTCCTGACTTGCGCCAAAGGCGAAATTGAAGATCACTATCACCAAAAGAGTGAAAACCAGCACTGAAAAGACAATCTCCCTAGTACGCATCTCAGAGAGAGCATCCTTCCAGGTGATGATCATGACCTTACGCCAGAAACTCATGCTTTAACCCTCATGCTGTGCTGGTAGGCCTGCTTTAAACCTGCCAGGTCCAAGCCTTGTCTTGCTCCCTCATAAACTATCTTTCCCCTGTCTAAAATCAGCAGATGGTCGCCTAGTTCGAGTCCTCGTTCCAGGTTATGGGTGGTAAGGATAATGGTGCGTTTTCTCTCTCCGTCTGTTTGCAATGCCTCCCAGAGCATAGAGATAGCCTGCAGGTCTAATCCCATTTCTGGCTCATCCAGTAGCATTATGGCCGGCTTATGAAGTAAGGAACGAGCAATGGACAGCCTTTGCTGCATACCCCGGGAAAGGGTGCCCACTCGGTCATGAAGGCGAGATGTCATTCCTACCTTCGCTACTACCTCATGAATTCGTTCCTTACGTCTGGGCACATCATACATACGGCTGTAGAAGTCCAAGTTTTCATAAGAGGTGAGATTACTATAAAGAAAAGTCTGGTGAGTAACTATGCCAATCCTACGTCGGATCTCCTCGGCATTGTTCTTGAGACTCAGGCCATCAACCAGAACTCTCCCCGAGGAGGGATTCATAATGGTGGCCAGCACCTTGATTAAGGTAGTCTTCCCAGCCCCATTAGGACCAAAGATAACGACAAACTCCTCCTGACTTACCTCAAGGTCTATCCCTCTCAAGGCAAGGTGGTTGCCGAACGACTTGGTAAGCCCTTGGAGCTTGATTGCCCAAGCTTGGGAAGTGGTATTAGTTCCCTCCATTAGCTATTACCATTCTCCTCTTTTGGCCCCTTCATTAGCTCGACTAATTGTGCCTTCCTTTCAGCTCGCAGTCTACGGTAGCTCTCTTCCGGCATTTTGCCAGCCTCAAAGTCATCGTCTAGGTGAGCAAGCTCGACAAGCAGTCTTTGTCTGACCTGGTTAGGACTGTCTTCAGGACTCGCTGGCTGAAGCCTTCTCTTTCTCAGCCGGTAGACAAAGCCAGAACCGGCAACAAGCACTATCAGTGCCAGGGCTGCCCATATGACAGCCCCCTGACTACTGGTCTCGGGCAGACCTGACAATTTTACCACCACGGCATCACCGGGGGCAAAATTGTTGCCTAAAAAGTGATTAAACTGAATGCCGTCGATATTCAGTGGGTCGCCTGTTGTTAGCTGGTCGCTGCTAATCATAATACCTTCACCCTGAACCAAGAATTCATAGTTAACTGTAGGGTAATTCACATTCCGAGAAAATGTATGTGTTCCTGAATTATAGTCAACTATATAGGAATAGACTATCTCTTTACTTCCGGGTAGAACCGGCATGGTATCAGTAAAGCCCTCTTCGCTCTTAAGAATACAACACCCCATCAACTCACCACCATATTGAAGTTCAGTTGCCTTACTAGGTAAGAGAAAATTCAATGTTTTCCTAGTTCCCGTAGTCGTGATTTCCCCCGACCCGACATAAGTTCGGTCACCCTCATTAACAAATAGATAAAACTCTACCACCTCAAGGCTGCCTTGCCCAACATATATGATTGTATGGGCTATTGCTAACTCGATTGCCTCATCGCTGGTGGTCGAGTCGTAGACGGTGACTTCAGCAGATTTAGTTGTCTCTCCTTCATCAAAGCTGAGCCACCCACTATAGTACTCTGCCTCTTGAAAGGTGATCGTTACCTCATAGTTGTAGCCTGGCTCGGTTGACAGACCATCAAACACAAAATGACCCTCGGCATCGGTTTTAGTAGTAGTTGTGCCTACCTCAGTATCATTTAGATAGGTCTTCAAGGTAACCTCCTGGTTGGCAACACTACTGCCGCCAGTGGTTCCGTTGATTATCGGACCCTCAATTGTTCCACTGTCCGGTTCGGCAGCCAAGGCAGATGCCGATAGGCTCAGGATAAACATTATCATCAGCAGGGTAATACTCTTAATCAACATGTTCTCCTTGACTCAGACTGGTACCGCAGCGAGAGCAGAAGTGGTTATCCTCCTGGCACTGTGCCCCACATTGTGGGCAGAACTGACTTTTGCTTTGGCGTAGCTCCCGAACCTGCTTTTCTATTTCCTCCTCAACAATAGGAGCCTTCTCTTGATTGTCGATGTCTCGCAAGATGGAAATGGCTTTTCTCTTGTACCTTGCCTCCAGGTCTTGGTAGTCATCCTCAGTTAGGATACCTGACTGGAAGTCAAACTCCAGCTCCTTGAGCATGGAATAGGTGGTGTCTCGTCGGGAGTGTAACTCTTGCATTTTCTCATCCTCAGTTAGACCCTCTGAACGCAACCTTTGCCTGAAGAATGGATAGGCGACAAAGGCAAAGGTCAGCACTGCTAATATCACGGCAACAAAAATAGTCATCTAAAACTCTCTCCCGTAAACTCTTCTAGCTCCTTCTCGAGTCGGCGCCGGTATTCCTCGTCACTCTCCTCAACTTCAGCCTCAGCCGTGGTTACCGACTGCCGGCCTTGCCACACCCATTTCCTCAGCGCCATATAGATTATTCCTCCCCCACCCAATATAGCGGCAAAGGGCAAAATCCAGACAGTCAGGTTAAAGCCTCGCTTGGGCGGTGATGCCAACACCTGTTCTCCATACTGGTCAACAAAAGACTGGATAATCTGTTCCTCTGACTGACCTTGAGCCAGCTTTTGCTCAATTAAGGTGGTCATCGTGTCACGCACCATGCATTCAGCATGACTACAATTACTCAGAATCATGGTGCAGCCGCACTGGCAGACAAACTGTTTGGATATATCGCTTACCGTGGCTGCATTAGCTCTGCCAGCAGGCAAAGAAAGCAGCACAATAAGTAGGATGATGCTGAGCTTCTCCTTAAGTCCCATATCTATTTGCTCCTGCCCTTAGTTTGTGTCTGAATTGGTAGCTTCCGTCGGTCAGGCCAGAAGGCGATTAACCCACCGATAACAAAGACTACTCCCCCAATCCATATCCAGTTAACCAGTGGGTTGACCAGCACCTTGAAGGCAGTGGTGCCGTCCTCATCCCAGCCAATTAGAATAACATACAGGTCTTCAAGGAGAGTGGAGCGGATGGCTACCTCGGTTACCTGTTCGTAGCTGCGGTGAAAGTATTTTTCCGGGATTAACTTACCTATCAGTTTCCCCCGGTTATAGACAGAGAGGGTGGCTGAAACCACCTCCTTGCTCTGGGTCTGATAATGGTCTATACCCTCATAAGTGAGGGTATAGTTGTTGATAGTCATTGACTCACCTGGCTTAAGGGTGACTTCCTTTTCAACATTGTAAATGGAGGAGCCAACAATCCCAATGGCGATGAGGACAATAGCGATATGAACTATATAACCACCATAGCGAGGTCTATTAGCTCCGAGCAAGCCAAAGAATGCCTTTAGATAATTTTCTGCTCTCATCCGGTGGCGGGCCCTCGCCCCTCGGAACCACTCAGAGAATATAGTAAAGAGGACGAAGCTACAGACAGAGAAGGCAACAAGGGCATACCATTCCCTTATTCCCAAAACGAAGAGACCTATCCCCAGAATTAGAGTTGCTACCAGGGGCCACAGAAAATTGCGAACCAAGTTTTTAATTGATACCCGCCGCCAGCCAATGAGGGTGCAAACCCCGGCAAGTAGAATAACGGCTAAGAAAATAGGTCCGTTCACCTGATTAAAGAAGGGTGCCCCGACACTAATCTTGACGCCACGTACCGCCTCAGAAATGACGGGAAAAACCGTCCCCAGGAAGATTGCAAAAGCAGCGCCAACTAAGAGCAGATTGTTGAGCAGAAAAGTACTCTCCCTGGAGACAAGAGACTCCATCTCTGCCTCACCCTTCAACTCTTTACTGCGGTAGTAAAGTAAGCCCAGTGAGCCAAAGAGGATGACACCAATAAAGACCAAAAAGAAGGGTCCTAAGGCAGACTCGGCAAAAGTATGAACTGAGGAAATGATACCGCTACGAGTCAGGAAAGTGCCAAATATGACCAGGCTGAAGGTTAATATTATCAGCACCATATTCCAGACCTTAAGCATCCCTCTCCTTCTTTGCATCATAATAGAGTGAAGGAAGGCTGTCGCCACTAACCAAGGCATAAAGCTGGCGTTCTCCACCGGGTCCCATGCCCAATATCCTCCCCAGCCCAGCTCTACATATGCCCACCAGGCACCAATAATGTTGCCAACTCCCAGTAAGAGCCAGGCCAGAAGTGTCCATCTCCTTATTGCTACTAGCCACTCATCGCTGAGCCTCCTACTCAACAGGGCGGCTATGGCAAAGGCAAAGGGGATGGTAAGGCCAACATAACCAGCTAGTAAAACCGGCGGGTGAATTATCATCCCTGGATTCTCAAGCATGGGATTGAGACCCATCCCATCGGCAGGGATAAAGGAAAGTTTATGGAAAGGGTTTGACACTGAGAGTAATAGAATGATGAAGAAAGCCTGGGTGACCATGATAATTGAGGAGGCGTAAGGTACTAACGCCTTGCCAACCTTCCGCTTCTGAAGTACTACCACAGCGGCAAATAAAGAGAGGAGCCATGCCCAGAACAGTAGGGAGCCATCATTACCAGCCCATAAAGCACTTAAGAGGTAAGGCAGGGAAGTATCACGGCTAGTGTACAAGGCAACATATTCTATCTGGAAGTTATGGGTAACCAGGGCATAGACTAGAACTGCTACTGATATAGAGACCAGTCCGAAGACAGCAAGAAGACCATTTCGGGCGCTGTCAATCAGTTGCCGATGTCTTCCCCTCACCCCAAATACGAAGGCAATAGCCGCGTAAATTGAGGCTACAAGTGCTAGAAGTAGAGCGATGTAGCCTATATCCGTCATACATTACTTTCCCAATTAGAATCTCATTATTCGGGCACATACTTGGAGGGACACTTCGGCATTAGAGTGTGCGCTTGGAAAATACCGCTTGAATTGAGATGACCTTCAACCACAACTTCATTGCCCACCTTAAAGGTATCAGGGACAACCCCTTGGTAGAATACTGGCAGGTTCTCTTCGCCCTCAATATCAATAATGGTGAATCTCAGTATAGTCCCCTGAGCCTCCTGCTCCACTGAGCCAGGGGCAACTTGACCATTCACTCGCACATTCTCGTCATAGACCGAGCTTCCCTGGTCTATCAGTTCAGTAACCGTATAGTAATAGGTTGCGGCGCCCATGAAACTGGTGTAGCCCAAATAGCCTATGGCAAGGAATACAATAATTCCCCCAATAATGAACCTTTTCTTTTTTAGCACCGTACATCCTTAAACTGAGGTTTCGGGAAGTTCCACAGAGGTGGATAACCAAGTATTGTTAGACCTCACCGACTTGTCTTCAAAGCCTTTATTACGCTGGCTGATGGCAAGTAGTGCAGGTATCGCTAGTCCGTCCAGTGTGGTCAGCCGGAACAGCATAGTCTCCACTGGTATGGCACATCAGGCAGTCAGTGCGTCCCTCCAGCGTATGTGATATTGCCGGTGGCCCCCCCGTCGGTGTTGGAGTAGGAGTTGGCGTTGGTGTCGGCGTTGGTGTTGGTGTCGGCGTTGGTGTTGGAGTAGGAGTTGGTGTCGGCGTTGGTGTCGGCGCTCCACCACCGCAGGCAGCAAGCAATGGCACTGAGATGAGTATGGCTACTACTACCAACCAGGCATACTTCTTCATCATCTGTTTCACCTCCTTAATTATTATACCAATTCAATTAACACGCAGTCAAAAGGGGAGACCAAGAATATCTCAGCCCCCCCTTTGGCATATGACCCTTACTGGCCTTTTACTTTAGTGTATCTATAGCCGTTTGAAGGAGTGCCTTGCTAGCAAGTTGATATTCACTTCTTATTTCATCAACTCAATACCTTTTTTAAGGATTGCCTTGGTCCATGAAGGATTATGGACTCCAAGGCTGTTGTCTTCGTATACTATCATCCAGTTCCACGCAGCCCCGGCTTGCGCTTCAGTATAGATTCCTGGATTTGGATGCCCATCATGAAGCACTCCTGCAGCCTCTAGAAGTTCTCCCAGCTCATCAAACAGGGCTTTGATCTCTGTCTGAACCCCGTTACGGTCCAGAGTATCAAGGTCAGCATGACAGCTCTGACACCCTGCCGTTGATGCCTCGAGGGTATGATTTCCATCGGCCATATGACATACCGGGCAGCCATCCTCTACTAAAATATAATGGACACTCGTTGAATCTGGCACACCATAGGCGCTGATACCAAGGAGCACCGTGGACTGTGGACCATGATGCGGGCCCCAATGGGTAGAAGTAATCTCATAATCACCACCACCCTCCTCCGGTCCCAGGCGTCTGGGCTGGTGGCAAGTGGCACATAAATTACCGTCGCCGCGGTCAAACATTTCCCCACTAGCTATTAGAGTCACAGGGGCAGTAGTCGTCAGGGCAAAATCAGCCTCGGTGTAGGTGGTGTGGATTTGATGACAGGTACGGCAATTTTGTGGTGATGGATTAGCTGGCGCTTCTTCCATTTCATCTGGACTCAGACCCGCGGCGATGCTTGCCGTGAAACCTTCGCTGGAATGACAGGCAGTACAACTGGCTCTACCACCGGCATAATCATGAGCGCCACCCGTCATATGAGTCGTCGTAGCTGATTGTATGCTCTTTGACAGAATCAGTGTAGTTTCGTTGTGACAGTCAGAGCATGTGGCAGTTCCAACGGCAGTAGCCGAACCGGGGGAGCCGGGAGGACCAGCGGGACCAGCGGGACCGACAGGACCAGCAGGACCGGCAGCATCCTGGCAGGCAGCCCCAAGAACGGCAATCACTACAAGTGTAACCGCTAACCCAATAACCCCCAACCACCTGAAGACCCTTTTCATGTTTTTATGCATCTAATTCTCCTTTCTAAATTTGAGAGGCTATAATGCCGGGCACTTTGTCTCTCATTCAGCCCCTTTTTACATCACCACCATGGTATTATGAATCGCTTAATAATACCAAAACCTTACCTCTTTGCCTATGGGTACTTATACCTGTTTTTTTGAAATAAATGACCTGTTTATGGCAATTCGAAGTAGTGGCACGAATCGCAACCAGCGTCGATGACTTCACCCTTTTGGGCGCCGGTTGTTGCCACCAACTCGCCATGACATCGGAAGCACCCTGGAGATTCCTGGTGAGCTATATTGTCATCATAGGTTTTCCAGGTTACCTTCATATAAGGAAAGGTAGTCAGCCGAGCGATTTCCCTGAGTTCCTCTATTGCCTTGTCAATCGTTCCTTCTTTCTCTGCATAAATCTGGGGGTAAGAAGTTTGGTAGAACTCTTTGATGACTTCTACCTTGGTGATGGCTTGTTCCAAGCTGGGGTTGGGAGGGTCTAGAGCATTAAGTCCTACCCATTTGATAAAGGGAAGACTGCTATCTATCGTGCCCTGGGTAAGTGCCATGTCAATCAGTTCTTCAGGGGAACGGAAGATATGAGTTGCCCGATTATGGCAATCTATACAGTCCATGAGACGTTTCTCATCCTCTATACGCTGAGGACTGAGCTCCACCATCTTATCAGGGTCGGTGTATTCGATAAGTTCACCATTGCTATCCTCAACACCAACCCAGCCAATTTCCTGGCGTTTCTCGTCCAAAGCTAGATACCAAACCTTAGCAGCGATATGCCAATGGATGTCGCGTGCCACTTCAACCTCCCCACCACCAACCCGGAGAACCCTGGTGTCAACCTTCTCAGTGTTTTGCTCATCTGTTGCGTAGGTAGTATGGACACGGACGAGGTCACCAGCAAACCGCTCCGGCCGGTGGCACTGCTGACAGGTCTCACGGGCGGGGCGGAGGTTTTTTACCGGGGTGGGAATGGGCCGCTCATAGGTACCAGAAACGACGGCGATAATCTGGGGTATGCCACTGAGCTTTGACTTGACCATGTAGTCAGCCCCAGAACCAACATGGCATTCGGAACAGGTCACCCGAGAATGAGGGGATGCCTGATACGTGGTATATTCAGGGTACATCACTTCATGGCAAAGACGGCCACAGAAGCTGGTGGAATCCATGAATTCCACAAGTTGATAGCCACCGATTACTAGCAGTATTATTCCTGTTGCCCCAGCGAACATGAGGAAAAGCAATTTCTCACGGTGCCGCTTGCGATATTCCATCGTTACCTCATCTCGGTCATCTAATTTCTCTTACGATAGCAAGGACGAAAACCACCCCCCCGGCAATGAATAGAATTGGCACCAGGGAAAAGTTGAACACACCAAAAAGGGGATATTGTTCGGGCAGTTCAGAGACGGTGTTAAAGATAACCAGTCCTACAATGAGTACAAAGATTATGCCGGCCGCTCTTGTCAGCCAATCGTCAAAAATCTCACGCAAATATCTCAACCTTCCTCCTTCTCCTCACCAGTTCTATCTTCCTCCTCTGTCTCACCAGTTCTAAGCATTCTCTCGTATTCTAAAGGATGCTCCCGGTGGTATCGTTCTCTGGATACCTTCCCGGTAAATATAGAGGTATTAAGCGGGAATACCCCAGGAGTAAAATGGTTAAAGAAGATGTGCACCAGGAAAATCCAGGTTAATGCCAGCAACGCTTCATCGCTATGAGCTACCAGAGCGGCGGGAACAGCCCAGCCAGGGAGGAACTTGGTGACCAGAACAGGATACATCAGAATAAAGCCCGAGCCAGCCATGACCGGCATTCCCCAGAAAATAGCCCAGTAGTCAAACTTCTCTTTCCAGTTGAAACGGTCGAACCTGGGCTTCTCCTTTCTCAGACCCATAAAATAGCCCAGCTCTTGGAAGAGCTTCACGAAGTCCTGACCGCTGGGAATCATTTTTACAGGGAGAGGTCTTTTAAGAATAAGGGTTGTATATAATATATAGGCTAGGTGATAAAGGCAAACACCGACCATTACCCAGGCGGCAAAGTGGTGAACTGAACGGATAACCTCAATCCCTCCCCATATTCCCACCCACCACTGACTGATGGCCGATTCAGAGAATTTAAGGGGAAACCCGGTGATTACCAGAAAGATAAAACTCACCA
>SDBU01000303.1_pt1 | contig 70225 bp, 98 predicted proteins | sample 2277071 | NCBI WGS metagenome assembly SDBU01 (sample SAMN10397929, study PRJNA504765) | marine sediment metagenome | isolation source: marine sediment core GS08_GC12, 126 cmbsf | place: Arctic Ocean: Gakkel Ridge, Loki's castle | collected 2008 | reverse complement strand
GAAGAGGAAACAGGAGGAGGAGGAAGAAGAAGACGACGACGACGATAATTTCGAGGAAGAAGACGACGAAGAAGACGATGAGGAAAAGGAAGACGATGAGGAAAACGACAACGACGAAGAAGGAGAAGACGACGATATCCCTTTTGATGAAGACAATGATTTCGAGGAAGAAGACAACGACGACGAAGAAGAAACCAAATCCAAGAAGAAGAAGAAAGGCAAGTCGAAGAAAGGCAAATCCAAATCATCCAAGAAAGAAACCTCGAAGAACAAGTCAAAAAAAAGTGCCCAAAAAGGAAAGGCACGTTCGGGAAAACGACGGACAAAATAAAGGGCTGTAAGGATTGCCCCATTTGGGATGATTGTGATGCTATTAAGCATGGAAGCAAATGAAAGGAAGAAAAGACCCTACCTGGGATGGATAAGATTCGTAGGGTGCAACAAGAACAACTCCATCCTTTTCCTTTCGTTTAGTAAGAGGTAAGAAAATGGATATCAAAATTCTTAAAGAGATAGCAGAAGAAAGTTTTAAGTCAATCTCTGGAAGTGCAACGTTCTTAGGGATATGCGGAAAACAATATGTTAAAGACCCCGTATGCCTAATACAGTTTGCATTAGGAATCTTTCTCGATAGACCTCTTTTTCTACTAATAGGAAAAGGAACAAAGCCACCTAAAAGATTAATTAGATTGCTTGATGGTTATGAATTTTACGAGGAAGGGGATGAAGATTCCTTTAGGGAAGCGGGAGCAAGATTATTATCAAAGGTTCAACGATACTTACAAAAAGAAGACGACGATGAAGACGAGTGATATTAAAAAAGCGTTAAGAAAGAAGAAGAAGAGAAAGAAATTATCCTTCAAAGATTTTCTCAGTACAGGAAGCACTCTTTTGAATTTGGCTTGCACTGGAAAGCCTTATTGTGGTTTTGCCAAAGGTCATTATTATTTTATTGTAGGTGATTCAGTAAGCGGTAAAACTTTTTTATCACTTACTTGTTTAGCAGAAGCCAGTATCAATCCCAATTTTGATAATCATAGATTTATATTTGACAACGCCGAAGACGGTGCTATGATGGATGTTAAAAAATTCTTTGGTGAGAAAGTTTTCAGAAGGTTAGAGTGGCCGGGTCGTAGTTGTTCACACTCGATAGAAGAATTCTACTACCATGTGGATGATGCACTGCAACGAGAAAAACCTTTCATTTATATTCTTGATTCAATGGATAGTTTGAGTTCTGTAGCAGAAAAAGATAAGTTTAATGAAACCAAAGCAGCCTATCGTAAAGGAAAACAAGTGGCCGGTTCCTATGGTGATGGAAAAGCTAAAATAAATTCTGCCAACCTTCGTAGGATAATTTCCTCTTTGAAAAAGGAGGGCCAATCTATTCTTATTATTATCAATCAAACAAGGGACAGTTTAGGCTTTGGTTTTGAAAAGAAGACTCGTTCTGGTGGACATGCGTTGCGTTTTTATGCTTGTATAGAAATGTGGTCTTCGATTAGGAAAAAAATAGCAAAAACCATTAAAGGTAAAAAGAGACAATTAGGAGTGGAATGTTTCATTCAAATTAAAAAGAATAGGATAACAGGAAGAGAGAGGTCATTAACCATACCTATCTACCATTCGTTTGGAATTGATGACATTGGTTCCTGTATTGATTATTTGGTAGAGGAAGAACATTGGGTGCAAAAGAAAAAGAGTAATTCGATTGTAGCAACAGAATTTAATTTTAAGAGCACCAAGGAAAAACTTGTTAGATATATTGAAGCCGAAGGGATGGAAAAAGATTTAAGAGAGATAGTCGCCGACGTTTGGAATGAGATTGAAGAAGCATGTACCGTAAAAAGGAAGAGAAGATATGAATAATAAATTGGCAATTAAAGTCATTCAATTATCAGTGAATACTTACTTTTGGGTGTTAGCTAATAATGAAAACATAATCTTAGCTTCTTCTCGCTTAATAGGAGACAAGTTCGATGTGATGGAAGAAGCCACTAATATAGCTGAATCATTGTTTTTAGAATCGACTGATGTAATTATCGAAGAAAGGTCATGAAGATATTATTTTGGAAAGGAAAAGAAAATGGAAACAGAAGGAAAGGCAAAAACAAGAATAGCAGATAAGATAAATTTGAGTGCTATCCAATTTGAAAGGGGTGTTCATCATAGGTTAGATAAAGCAGTAGTTACCTTTGCTTCATCTGCCGGGTCTTTATTTTTCAATCCCAAAATGGTAGAGTTGTTGAATATGAAAGATTGGAAGCAGGTGATTGTGGGTGGTGATAGAAGTTCAAGTATCATAGTCCTCAAGCGGTGTGATGTTGAAGAATACGGAGCAGTAATGCTAAGGATACCTTATTCTTCGACAAAAGACGGTAAGCGAGATAAGTATAGGAAGAGAGAGAAAAAATGTAGGTTGGTTAGTATAGGCCATTTGGTACGAACTTTAGGGCTGACCACCACAAAATACTACAGAGCGGAACGTGATGGTGTGATGGTATTTTTGGAACCCATAAAATATGATGATGGGCAATAATATGAACAAAAAATGGCTCGTGCTTGATTGTAATTATCTTTGCCATCGGGCAAAGCATTCGACAGGTGGTTTAAGCTATGAGAATAAACCAACAGGAGTCATATACGGATTTCTAAAAACTGTTTCCCACTTTCAAGAACTTTTTGATACGCCTTACGTTGCATTTTGCTGGGATTCCAAAACCTCTAAACGTGAAGAGATATTTCCAGCATACAAAGCTAATCGAAAAGGCAGGTATGAAGACATGGATAAGGATACGATTAAACTTGAAAAAGAATTTAGGTGGCAAATGAAAAAACTTCGTCGAGAATACTTACCCACTATTGGTTACAGAAATGTCTTTGTTCAAAAAGGATATGAAGCCGACGATATTATAGCTTCTGTCTGTATGAATCTCTCTATGATGGATGAAGGAATTATAATATCTTCAGACCAGGATTTATATCAACTCATCAGAGGTAGTGTTTCTTTTTATAATCCTATTAAAGGAAAAGTTTTGACATTGCAAGGGTTCAAAAAGTTATATGAAATTATTCCGGAGCAATGGTCAATAGTAAAATGTTTAGCAGGTTGCTCTACAGATGGTGTCCCTGGTATAAAAGGGATTGGAGAAAAGACTATTATCAAATACCTAATGGGAGATTTAAGTGAGACAACCAAAACATATAAAAAAATCACAAGAAATTCTGGAAAGTATATTCGAAGAAATCATCCATTAGTGGTTTTACCTTTCGAAGGAACTAAAAATCCAAAACTCCACAAAGATAAAATTACGCAAGAAGGATGGAATGAAGTCGTAAAGACATTGGGAATGAAATCCCTAAGAGACAGAGCTCCTATATTTGGACACAGGAAAGACAAATAAATGCAAACCAAAAAAAGAAGTCTCATAGAAAGCTTTACTAATGTGCTTGTTGGATTTGGAATATCATTTGCCAGTGTCCATTTTATATTTCCGCTATTTGGACATCATGTGGCTATATCTGATAATCTTTGTATTGGTTTTTGGTTCACCCTCATTTCAATCGCCAGAAGCTATACTCTGAGAAGAATTTTCAATAGGAAGGATGATAAAAATGGCTAAAGGAAAAGGCAAAGGAAGTTCCTTCGAAAGAGAGGTATGTACCATTCTAAGCCGATGGTGGTCCAAAGGTAAAAGGGATGATATATTTTGGAGGACGTCAGGTAGTGGAGCAAGAGCAAAAACAAGAAGCAAAACCAAACAATTAACCTTTGGTCAATATGGAGACGTTCAAGCCACTGACCCTATAGGACAACCACTTATTGATTTATGCACCATAGAATTAAAGAGAGGTTACTCAAAAAGTACCTTTGCCAACCTAATAGACCATTTGGATGATGCCGCAGAACAATCTTACGAAAAATTCATATTACAAGCCATCACCGATAATAAAAATTCAAGCTCTTATGTTTGGATGCTAATAGTAAAACGAGACAGAAGAAAAATTCTTGTTTTTATACCACACACTTTCTATAAAAGTTTGAAAGCAAAAAAGTGTACCATTGGAATTCCAAGGTTTACTTTAGATTGTAAATTCTACGACGGGAAAAGACGCAAGATATTTGGAACCACCTTAGATAACTTTTTGGCTTGCGTTCAACCAAAGCATTTCGAAGAATATTGTAAGGCCGTAGCACAAAGGAGACTCTAATATGAATGATACACCTTCAAAATCTGAATTGGACAAAGAAGCCCAGGTATTCAAATGCTGTGTCTGTGATGAGCAAGCAGTACGATGGTCTGGAAAATTTTGGCGATGTACCGAATGCGGAGCATTGAATGATTACCCCGAATAAGATAAAAAAGTCTCAAGCTCTTCATATCATCAAATTGATAGAAGAATTTGCCAAGCTCGAGATAATGGCCCGTCTTGGACCTTACCAAGCCAAAGAGTATGGTTGTTTGTTTTTGAAAAGTATCAAGAAGAAGGATGAACTTTTAGAATATATTTTTGGAACGTCTAATAGTTTAGTGTTAGGATATCGTTGGGGAGTCCTGAAAAAGAAAACTAAAAAAAGAAAGAAAAAACGATGATACAATGCAATACAGATTTACCAATGGAACCTCTCATTCCAAAAGCAAAGATAGAGAAACTGCTGGAAGAAAAGAAGCATCCTGAAAAAAGAGGGATGGTAAATGTCTATATCTGTAGGAATTGCTCTCATCGTATCATGTTCGTTTATTTTGATACCGGAGTAACACCTTTCACTATGAAATGCTCTAATTGTGGAAAGATGACGGCTGAATCTTGTATGGTTTCCGGAGACCAACCTGATTCGATTTGGTATCGTCCAAATGATATTAGTGAATTAAAACAGATAGTAGAAGATGCTTATAAATATAATGAAAATGACTACAAGAAAATGAGTAAGGAACAAGGCCTTTCTAAAAAAGAAATAAAAGAAATCATACTGCGGAATTACATAAAGCATTATAATCAAGGCGGATTGTTTGGAAGAGCAAGGCCATAACTGAATTTTATATTGGCAAGTTTCATGATTGAAAAAATACAAATAAGAAACGCCGGACCTCATAAAAAATTGGATATAACTTTTAGCCCTCTCGTTAATTCCATCATCGGGAGAAATGCTGCTGGTAAAAGTTGGATTCTCCGAGCTATCAGGTGGGTGGTGAGAAATAAGCCAGCTGGAGATTCGATTATTAACTGGAACGCAGATAAAGCTGCTGTTCGTCTTACCATAGACAAAAACAAAATAACTCGTACCAGAGGCAAAGGAATCAATACCTATAAACTTAATAAAGGTAAACCATATAAAGCTTTTAGAAACGAAGTACCAAAAGATATTGAGAAGATAATAAATCTTTCAGATATCAATTTCCAAGGCCAACACGAGGCTCCTTTCTGGTTTTGTGAAACACCCCCCGAAGTCTCTCGTCAGTTGAATGCCATTGTTAATTTGGAAGTGATAGATAAGACATTATCCAATATAGGTTCTACCATACGTGAATCCCAAACCACCATCAAGATAGTAAACGATAGATTAGAAAAAGCTACAGTACAATTGACATCTCTTACTTATGTTGAACAAATGGATGAAGATTTGAAAAGAGTGGAGAATTTACAAAAGCAACATCAGGCAAAAACAGCAGCATTGACGACAATGGACGATGTCCTAATTTTAGTACAAATACACAGGTCCAAGCGAGATATCGCGTCAGAATTGGTCTCTCATAGTAGATTAGCTCTATCCATAGGTGCTAAATACCGTAAAATTACGGTTCAAGTGGAAAACCTGTCAAAATTAGTGTCATTAGGCGTAAACCTTCAAAAGGTTATAAAAGCAAAACCACCCTCAATAAACCATTTAGAAAGACTCAAAAAGAAAAAGAACAGGACCTTTAACCATTCTGTTCTTCTTGGGCAGTTATTAAAAAATATAGAAATGTACAAGGAAGAAAAATGCCTGATGGATGGAGATTTGAAAAAATGCAAAAGAGAATTAAAAAAAATCGCAGAAGGACGATGCCCCCTGTGCGGAACAACGATGAAAAAGTAATAGCAATTTTGTGTGCTGATATTCATCTGTCTCTTAATCCTCCTATCTGGAGGTCAGCTGAACCTGATTGGTTTGCAGCTATGAAAAGACCTTTGGATGAAATGAAGGATTTGCAAATTGAATATAACTGTCCTATTATCTGTGCAGGAGATATATTTGACAAGTGGAATAGTCCTCCCGAATTGATAAATTTTGCTTATGATGTTTTGCCCAAGATGTATGCCATTCCGGGACAACATGATTTACCTCTTCACAAATATGAGGATATAAAAAAGAGTGCCTATTGGACTTTAGTAGATACTGGGAAAGTTTGTAATTTACAAGATATTTATTCTGTTGGTTATAACAACATCCTTGATGATGATATACCTATTGTTGTGTATGCTTTTCCTTTCGGAAATAAATTAGAACCTATGAAAGGAGAAAAAGATACGAGAATTGATTTAGCAGTTGTCCACGAATATTGTTGGATTAAAGGACATAGCTATCCTAAAGCAGACCCAGAAGCAGAATTTAGGAAAACAAAAGCTAAAAATTGGAATGGATATGATATAGTAATGTTTGGTGATAATCACAAAGGCTTTCAAACTAACATGGGTTCTACGCAAATCTTCAATTGTGGAACTTTGATGAGAAGGAATTCAGATGAGATTGATTATCAACCGCAAGTAGGTTTATTATTAGAATCCGGAAAGGTACAATCGTATTGCTTAGATACCTCCAAAGATAAGCATTTGGATATCCAAGAGCAATTGGATATAATAACCTCTCTTGATATGAAAGCATTCATTGAAGAACTTGAAAAATTAGGTGATACTGATTTAGATTTTCACGATGCAGTGAAACAATACTTGAAAAAGAATAAGGTACAAGAGGAAATTTGTAATATCATTTTGAGGGCTATGGGTTTATAAAATGGAAAATGAATGTCCTTATTGTAAAAGAGATATGTCAGATAAAATTCCTAAAGCAAAGGCTATTAAATTGATAAGGGAAAGTGGTGGTTTAATCTCTGAATATGTAAATCCAGGAGGACGTGCCTTAGGTTTTTCTTTTGGTGTAATTCAATTGATTGATTATTGCAATTGGTGTGATTATGAAACATTGAAAAGAAGGATACCAGAATTAAAAAGGAAACAATAATGAAAATAAAAGACTCTATATCAAAAACTGTAATTCGTCAGTTCAAAAAAATAGGTAAAATAATAATTGAAGGCGAACAAAGAGGTTTCAAAAGACAAGAAATTCTTCAACTAATTATAGCAAAGGTCATCAAATTATGAGTACAATACAGAAATACATGGAGCTGAAAAGGAAGGTTGAGAAAGCACAACAAAAGGCAGATAAGGCTGAGGGTGCTTTGGAACAGGTTATGAAACAACTCAAGGAAGAATTTGATTGCCCTACTTTGGAGAGTGCAAAAAAGAAATTAAAACTCCTGAAGGCACAAGAAGAAAAAGCCAAAGATGCTTTTGAGGAAGCCGTAGAAGAATTTGAGGAAAAGTGGGATGAAACGAACGACTTCCTACATAGATAAATTAACCATTATATTGGATAAGTGGTTAAGAAAAATCTTACCAAAAAAAATTCATAGGCTGGCTTGAAAAGGATTAACTAAAAATGAATCTACTAATGACAAGAAAATCAGTTAATATCCTTCTCAGTGATTTGAATTCTGCTAAAAGACAATGTAAAGAGGAGAAGAAATCTCTCAAACAAGTAAAGAAGGAATTGGAGCACACCAAAGAAGCCCAAACCATTATCCAACAAATAGCCCAGGTAGTTCAACAACGAGCACATGAAAGGATAGAAGGAGTAGTTAGTAAATGTCTGGAGGCTGTATTTGGTGATGAGTATGGATTCAAAATTCACTTTGAAAGGAAGAGAGGAAGGACAGAAGCAAACCTGTTACTATTAAAAGACGGCCACGAAATAGAAGATGCCTTGAATGCTGACAGTGGTGGGGTAGTAGATGTTGCTGCGTTGGCTTTAAGATTGTCCAGCATCGTTTTGGCCAAACCTCGCCTAAGAAGAATAATGTTAATGGACGAGCCTTTTAGAAACCTGGATATACAAAACAGAGAAAGGGTTCGAATACTATTAGAAGAATTAGCAAAAGATTTCAAAGTCCAATTCATTATCGTCACACATGAAATAGCATTCCAAACAGGAAAGGTGATTGAATTATGAAAGCGATAGATTTCAAAGAGAGTAATTGTGTTTTTGGAAAAGGCCAGCCGGAGTATCTTCCATTACCTGCATTTAGAAGCAAAGAAGGAGAAGTGATTAGTATTTGGAAACCTACTCTAAAAGAACGTTTTCAAATTTTGTTCGGAGCAAATATAGGATTAAGTCTTTTTACTTTTAATCAACCTATACAACCTCAAAGATTATTCATAGTTCATTTCGAGGAGATAAAAACGGAGAAGATTATGAAGGTTGTAGAACCTGCTGGACCAAGACATCCTGGAAAACCTCCAAAACATAAACCAGTTGGATAGAAAGGTAATTGAGATATGAGTGAAATTAAGCATATAGGTAATTGCCCTGAAAGAAGAAGTATATGGAACCCCAGAGAAATAGCGTATGCTGAAGAATGGGAAACAGTAAATCACGAACATAGGTATTTGATATTATTATTAAACCAATCTGGAAACGATTCCTTTTGTAGTGGTATATCTCAACGAGATGCTTTTGTTGCTGCTACGATTATTCAATGGCTTGGGACAAACATAGGCCAAGGTTTTATAGAAAAATGCCAACAAAGAATTGAGAAAGAAAAACTTGAATATCAAATAACCCAAGACGTTTCTGTAAGGTTAAGAGGCCTCCCCTCATATCATATTCATTAGAAACAGAAAGGTAATTGAATTATGAAGAAAAAAACATTTCTATATTGGTTCCTTAGTGCTTTCGTTGCAGGTATATGCTGGGGCTGTTTCTTAACATTATTCATTCTTAATTCGGTCGCATGTCAATAGATGGGAATCGTTCCTCAGCGTTTGGGGTGGCAAACGATTTTGGAAAGGACCTGAGGCAACGATTCCCGTAAAAGGCTTTTTAGAATTTTTCCATGGTTGTTTCTTACCTTCCGTGATGCCTGATAATGAACAATAATAGAATTCGCAAGAGGTTTCCTCTTCTTCTTATTAACCATCCTACAGTATTCTCTTGGTAGCTTATAAAAACCATTTCCTAATACGTCTGCCAGAGATACTTGGTCCCACTGACCAGGTTTCTTCTTGCATCTTATTTCCCATCTCTGCACCAGCTGGTATGTTTCTTCTGTATTTTTTAGAAAGATTGTTCCACTGAGTAACTCAAGGCCCTTAAACAAATGAACCGCTATACTATCCGTTATCGTTTCAAACAATTTCGGATAACCAAAAAACCTGGCATCACAATCTACATATACAATGTCGTGCTCAGGAAATTTATTCATCATTCTTTTTATGAAGGTTGGTTTGTAATTGGTATTCCTCTCCCAACTGCCTAAATTTTCAACACCTTCAATGTAATAAGGAATATCATATTGCTGCAAAGATGATACAAGGGCTTGAACGTAGTCCTCGTAGAAAGTGTTCCTGGTAAAATATGCTATGATTATAAAAGTATTCATTATTTTACTCCATACTTATCAATTGCTTCTTCTATTGTCATTTGTGGGAACATAGTTAGTTCACCACCACTGGTATCAATTATGTCAATATCTGGATTTTGATTCCTAATTTTCTTCCAACAAAGGGCATGACTTCTCAGGACTTCATCTGTACTTACCACAGTTTTCAAACGACGTTCTTCGTATCCATCAAGGTATGGATGTTTGATATGTTTAACATTATAATAACGACCCATACCATCCACGTATCTACAATCACATCCACAAAGGATAATAGGACTGCATCCCATCACATAAGCTAAATGTACAGCTGGGTGAATGGAAGAAGAACCTTGTATCAAATCATAGGAATTTTTATCCATAATAAAATCTTGATTATGATAGAGGAAAAACCTTATTCTATCTCTATCAATCCCCTCCCAAATATCTCTTTCAATTTTTGATTCTTCTATATGCCCAAAGCATCCTTCATCTCCTCCTATATTGTATAGCACTATTTTGCAATTCAAATCTCTAAGGATATACCAGTACTCAAAAAAAGGAAGCATTGAATCGCAAGTGAAGAAATAATCCGCATTTTGAAACTTTTGAATGGCACAGTTCACAGCTATAACTATAAAAGATTTAGCAACCTCTGGGTCAAGGTTTCTAAGAGATGGACCAGTACCTAATACAAAAGCAGGTTTTCCTTTATGTCTATCAAAAATATTCTGTCCAAGAAATTTCTTATCTATCATAATTCTTTTTCCTCATCAAGTCTTTTCTGCATAAGTAACCTGGCCATTACTAAATTATCATAGGTATCAATATCAACGGTATTAAAAAAAGGTATTTCATAACCCAACAAGGGGGAATCAGATGGCCAACCAAATCCATCTAATAAGTGCACCCCCATTCTATAGGCAGTTGCATTGCAATTCATTATGTAATGCTTAGGACGCATTTGACTTGGAACAAACAATTCTGGAATACTTTTTTTCGTCACAGGAACAATCTCGTTACTCTCTGAAAGGGTGCATTGCATATAAGAATGCTCTATCGTTTTATGAACTGTCCGTACCATATCGATATTGGGGTTTTCAAGCAATGTTTTTAAGGTTCCTGTAATATCTTCAATTGTTCTTAATGGGGACGTGCATGGTAATTCTATAAATATATCAGGAACATACGATGCCTCTACTAATTTCTGAACGTGATTGAGAACAGCACATATAGCATGGATAGTATTATTGGCTAATTCAACAGGTCTCATAAATGGAACCTCTGCCCCAAAGGATTTGGATATTTCGGCTATCTCCTCATCCTCAGTTGATACAAATACCCTATCAAAAATTTTACTTTCTAAAACTAATTCTATAGTCCATGCTATTAGGGGCTTGCCTAAAAAGTCAACTATACTTTTTCTTGGAAGCCTTGTACTCCCACCTCTTGCTGGTATGATTGCTATAATTTTCATTTTGAAAATCTCCCTAAAAGTTTATCCAAATTTTCTCTTGGAAAAGCATCCAAGCACCCACCAGATGCGTTTATTATATTGACGTTTGGATTTATCTCCTTTAATTTTCTCCATGTAACAAGGACTCCTTTGAATCGTCTTTTACATTCATCCTTCATTCCTTTGCAAGGTATTACCTCACCATGTACTACATGCTTCCTAAATTTTTCTAAAAAATAACCATTAGGTTGGTCTTCATAATCATAAAAATGTACTTTCTCCTCTGCCATATTACAATCACAACCTAATAGAACAATTGGATTGCCTCCAAGAATCTGAGCAAAATGAACAGCAAAATGAACAGAACATACCCCAAAGGCAAGAGACTCTCTATCTAAACCCATTTTCCAATTATTACTCCGAGGAAAGTAAATTATTCTATCTTCTGAAATTCCTGCTTTGGGATTCGAATAAACGTGCTTTAAGTTACTAAAAAATCCATAGTCCTTCGTATCAACAGCAATTGTTATTTTACAATCTAAATCTTTTAGCATTGCCCAATAATTAGTCAAAATTATAAAAGAATCAGAAGCGAAAAAATACCTTGCTTGAGGAAATTTGACTAATGCACCATTCACAGCTATCACTATATGTTTTTCTGCAAGAGAAGAATTTACAAATCTTAATGATGAGCCGGTGCCTGCAACAAAGATTGGTTTTCCTTTATAAGCATTTCTAAAATCTTGTCCATTACTCATTTTCATTTTGAAAATCTCCTTAGAAGTGCATCTAAATTTTCTCTTGGAAAGGCTTCTAAACGCCCGCCCGAAGTATTTATTATATTGACGTTTGGATTTGCCTTCTTTAATTTTCTCCATGTACTTAATATTGCATCAAACATCTCCATAAGAGGCAGTTTCAAACAGTCTCTATATTCCTCCAAAGCATAGTAATCAGGTTGGTCTTCATAATCTGTAAAGTGCTTCTTTCCTTCTGAAAAAGTACAATCACAACCTAATAGAACAATAGGATTACCTCCAAGAATCTGAGCAAAATGAACAGCTGGATGAATGGAACTTGTACCAAAGATGAGTTTTTCAGCGTTCATATTCATTTTGAATCCTTTTTCCTTTTGAAAATGGAAAGCTCTGCCTTTCAAGAATTGGTCTACTCCAAATATCGTATTATTTGCCTTGATTATTTTACAATTCAAATTCTCTAATGATAACCAAATGTTAGTTTTAGGCGCTGTCTCATCACAGGTAAAAAAGTATTCTGCTTGAATAAACTTTAGAATAGAAGCATTTACAGCTATCACTATATGTTTTTCTGCAAGAGAAGAATTTACAAACCTCAAGGAAGGTCCAGCACCCGCTACGAAAATAGGACGTCCTCGGTGAACATTTCTAAAATCTTGCAAACAATCAAAGTTCATTACATTCCCTTTCCTAATCGGTCTATACAATGCTTAATTTTTTCCATATTATATCTTTACAAATGCATGTGTCATTATTGCATCAATCCCATGCTCCAGTTCAATAGATTTTAATTTGTTAATAAATGGAGTATCTTTTGTATTACAAAATTTAATTACGTTCGTCCTTGCATATCCTGCGGCTCCAATGTAAGGAATAAAATACTTGTCTTTTGTTTTCACATCATTATCTATCTCTGGAAAATTCCTAATGGTAATAATTTTATGAATCATAATATCTTGTCTAACAAAATCTAATACCTTATCCCTTAAAAACAACTGGTCGGAGCCATGAGTGGATAAATCATAATTTGTCCATAAGGAGGTAAAAACCTCCCAAGAAGTATATTTTGTTAACCTAATAAAATGTTTTGGTTTACAACCCCACAATCCTCCCATTAAAGGAACAGAATGTTGTTTAACAGCATTTATCCCATGAACATAAAATTTTGAATTTACGAATTCTTCATTAGCACATCTTTCACGGTATGTAGGACAAGTATCCATATCCCTAAAGAATACCGCTTTGGCATTTGGATAATCCCAAATAGCTTTACATCTCCACAACATGGATTTACACAATGCATCCTTTGGTCCCATGTAATGCAAATCAAGAAAATTTTCCGAATCAAGCCGCTCGAGAACCTTTCCATATTTTATCTTAGACAAAATATCATCATGGTATAAGACTATTTTATAATCTGGAAACAACAAACTATGAGCCCTAAGTAAAGAAGGCATATAAGCCCAATAATTTCCATTTCTTCCAGAAACCCCAAAAACGGAATAAGAAATAATTTTCATTTTGGGAAACCTGCTTTCTTTCTTCTTAGATAAACATTCTTATCACCTTTGCCTAATTTGGAATTATATCTGTATAAAGCATCATCACTATTTGGCCCACCGTGCCACGCATGCTTGACAATCACTTTTGGAATATAAACCACTTTTTTCATTTTACGAACGACATCTGCAAATTCTTCATCACAAAAGAAACTTTTATAATCAGGATGATAGATATAACCAAAATAATCATATAATTTCTTACCCATTATAGACAAAGTTATCGCACTATCTTTGCTTCCATTACAGCAACCATCAGGATAATGTAATGCACCATCCAAATTAGGAAAATGATTCTTCATTTCCTCTGCTATGATAACGTCAAAACCAGAGACGATTGGAATCATATCATCCGATATAAGGAACAGAATATCAAAATCCAATCCTTTCATGTCAGCATTTATTGCTGCTATCTTGGTTTCATAATTATCGTAGTGATAAGATAATCCTGGTTTGCTATTCATAAAAGCTCTCATCTTGGGTTTGTTCATGGCCTTATCGTTTGTGTTTAACGAAAGCACAAACTCGTAATGATGCTTCCCACTTAGCATAGAGTAATACTTTTCTAATGTCTGCATAAACCAAGCAGCACGTCCTCTTGTAGCATACTTGAATAAAAAGTTCACAGATTTCCTCCTTGTACTGTCGAATAAAAATAAATTGGTCCCTTTAGATACACTTCTTTTTTAAGTAACGGTAGCAACCTCTGAGAATATACCCTATCTTCTCCAAGACTGCTATTAGGAAACCCTGCTTGATAAGCCAATTCTCTTTTTACAGGATTCAAATGATTAGGGCATCTATAATAAACACCACCCCTTTCAAACCACGTCTTATATTTTATGGAATGAATGAACAGATTCGTTGATTTCCTTCGGGTTATAATCCCCTCAATGCCACAACAATCCGGGTTGGTTTCAAGAGCACCCAAGATTCGTGAGATGTAATCTTCAGAAACTGTATCATCATCGTCAACAAAACAAATATAATCACCACAGGCTCTTCTAAGTAATATATTCCGCTTGACACCTATTACCATTCTTCCTTTATCTTTTTCAACCAGTATCTCAACCTGATTGGTCTTTTGTTTACGCAACATCTTTAGCAACAAATCTAAAGAAGCCTTTCGACATTCTATGGAGCATATCAATATGGAAAGTTTCATAATTCTCCAAAAGGAATATAAGGAATAAGTTGATTAAGTCGACTGCCTTTGGAACAGGATATCACCTTTACGTCTGTTTCTCTCTTGACAGCTTCAAAGGCCAACTTAAAATTATCATAGAAACGATTCAAGCATTTATTATTTATCTTTTTGGTTCCTCCTTGATACCTATTGTGATAATGACATTTTACAGGATTTAGATTCAAATCAAATCCCAGTAGATATATTTTTTTGTATCCCAAAAGAACCGCTAATTGAAAAGCACAAAATCCACTATTATAGCCAGTCTTAAAATCCTTAAAGGAAAAACCTATTCCGACGACCCCAGCATTTCTTATTAGCATATTAACACAAAAAGGATTATGGACAAAACCCGTTTTGAGATTCTTGAATTGACCATCTCGAAATTTCATTGAGCAGTGCTCGGCATTGGAAACCATAACCCAAGCAGTATCTATGCCCTTGAAATATCCTTCTTGTATCTTACGAAAAATTCCTGAATCTGCTGTGATACAATAAGTAGGGTTAGGAACATCAAAAGCTGCCATATTAACAGCAATGGTGTTCTTATCTTTCAACTGACCAAAAGGAAAGCCTTCGAGACTTGAACCACCACCAACTATAAAAATTTCTCTATCCACCCTACACTATCCTTTCCAAATTCAAATCATTAGTCTTTAATTATAACGGCAGTTTTCCCATACTGTGAAACATCACAAAAATCTTTATAAAAATTATCTGACTCATCAGTCAGTGCTATTCTAAACCCCACTTTATACACTTCCCCAACACCTACTCCATGGTCAACCAACAATTCATCAACACTTATATTAACATCATACCATGCTGCTCCCCCAGCGGTCTCAAAGGTCTCTTCCGCATCCTCCCAAATATTCAAATCTTTATCCTGAATAATAGGTTTTATATAAAGAGTACGACCTCCTCCGTCAAGACACTGAAATTGCAAATCTGTGGCCACATATTTTTGTTCATTATGACCGAGAATTTGTTCGTCCCCTAAAACCGTTATGTATGATGGATGCTGTGATGACCACGGGGTCGATACCCAACTTCCAGCATGAAACGCACCAAAGACACCGACTGAGCCTATCCCTGCTATAATTTCACCACTTTGATAACTATCAAAAGATAAAACAACATCCCCCGCTGCATTAAGCCAAAGAACCTTTTTCCAATTACTACCACCATCATCTGTGGCATAGAGACCATTATTATCCAACCGTATTTGCTTATCAGTATCCAATGTTAGAATTATTTCACCGCTGGTGATATTTCCCAAATTGGCAGAAATTGCTGACAGGTATGCAACTTGGAGTAACCCCACGTTTAGAGCCTTCAAACTATAAGCTGGACTTGCCTCCCCTTCTTCATTGATGCACATTATCCATTTGTCGACTCCTATAGCATTAGCCAATGTGGATGTTACCTTAAAGGTACTATTGTTATCATCCTTATCCCAGTAGATATACTTAGACGTCGTGTCATCTGCTGTTATTTCATAGGTAACTCCTTTATAGGTTAATAAAATAGGAGTGGCACCTGCTGAATCGATATCTTCAGCAGACCATGATACGGTATCAACACTATTACCTCCCCACAATAAATTATGAGTAATAGGAACATCCATTGTTGGCAAACCCTGTAATGACTTAGGATATTCTCTCCGTATCTGGTCAAAATTTGGAGGTTTAAGTATTTCCCTATCACCACTTACTGGTGAATCGTAATTTGATATAGGTATGGTTGGTTCGTCGTCATCATAGGTATAAACATTGGCATTATATTCTATCGCCGTAATTTTAATTCTTTGTTCACCACTTCTACTCAATTGTATGACTCGATACCGCCTTGCTGTATCACCAGAGGAACCAAAACAATAAACATTACCAACACCTGGATTTGTGGTCCAAGTATCTACTATGGTAATTTCCGTTCCACTGTTACTTACTTCGGAAACCACATGATTTTCGATTTCCTCAACCTCAGTTACTGGATTGTAAACCCTCACCAAAACTCTATCTATATCACCCGAACCTTCGCTGGGGTTCATTACCTTGTCGACCTCAATCGTATTATTAGTCGATGAAAGTATTCTGCCCCCTTGCTTCCAATCAGGTACGTCGTGTTGGACGTAAATCACATCACCAACCATACAAGCAATGGCATCTATATCGGCTTCAAATTCAATTGTGGATTTCAATAATATATTTTGAGCCAACCGAAACATCCCTGCTCGAAACGCCTCCGATTGTTTTGTTATTCCAAATAGTTCAAGAGAGATTTTATTTTCAAAAGCCCCTGCTGCACTATTATAAATTGAAAACGGGACTCTTTTGTAATCTTGTTTTGCGTCTCTATAATGTATTTCTATTTCACTTGCTCGTTCGGCTTGTGGTAGGAAGGTTTGCTTAAAAGTATCCTTAATGATATTACTAACATTAAACATTTGCGTAGGACTTGTTGCTTTATCTATTGCTATAGATAAAATCGTACCATTCCATATAGGGACACATCTTGCAATTTCACACACCTTCAAGATAGCTTCCCACATAGTGGTACCAACATCAAATCCACCGTTGAAAGTTATCCTCTTTTCTGTTTCTGCACCGATGCCACTTGGTACTAATTCATCACAAAAGTCGGCCAATGTAACAAAGGCGGGCAAATCTAATCTATTTGGATTTATCCCTTCGTACCTTTCTATATCATAAGGGGAACCACTTGAACCATCTCCACTTATAACTGGTTGACTTAAAGTATCATATAGAACCCACGCTGGATTATCACTATATTCCAAACCCCATGTTTCCGTATTATCATCATAAACCGCTACTATGGCTCCTTCTTGCACAACGTCAACTTCCAATGCTCCCGATAATTGGTCTGTTGCTAAAGCCTTTATCGCCAAAAGTGATAAATTAGGATATCGAAAAGCATCTTCCATTACCTCTCTAATGGCACCTATCAACAATCTATCACCATACCTTACATCGGTTTGGTCCACAGTATCTTTACTTACTTGTATATCATATTTTGTTCCTCGATTTATGGATACGGGAGAACCCCCCGTGTAGCTTTCGCTCGCCACATAATTCTTACGAATAGGATTGGTGGCACTATCCGATATGGTATCATCAACCAAAGTATTCCAAGCACCAGGGCCTGCATCATGCACCCTAATTTCAATTTTTATATCAATAGAATAATTACTTAAACCTCCTTGGTTGTTTGCATAATAAATACCTCTATCAAAAAGCAATTCTATTTCTAAATCATCAAAATCATTATCAGGAATAACATATATTTCAGAACCATCGGTATTTGTAACCACCCGATTTGGTCTATATTCCGGTTTTGTATCACTAAACAAACTAATGGCTAATTGCTCAATCGTTCCTTTCTTTTCTTCAAAGGACACATCTTCGTAGTTTTGAATCGCCTGACCGTTTATTTGGATATCATAATTAGAACCATCGGATTTGGTGACACCCTCAACTGGACCTGCCCCAAAAGCAATTAGCATATTGACGGTCTGCTTGGTATCATCAACATCATCGGGTTCTGTGTAGAGACTAATCACATTACCATATAATTTATTTTTACCATAGAACTTTGGTATAGAAATTCCCTGTCTTTGTACAGTATTTGGACTCCATCCATAAGTCTGAGAAAACTGAGTATTTTCTAAAGAAGAAGAAGGTAATTGTGGTTGGGGCATCAAAGAGTTTATTAACATTCCTCCTGCAAAGACAGTCGCCCCCATAGCTACGGCATAAGCTAAAGTTCCAGCCTCAAGACCTAATACCGTACCAGCCATGTATGGAGCCCCCACCCACACCAATGCTATCATTAAAATTGCCCCAAGAATATCTTTATCACCACCATCCCCTCCCGCGACAACTGGCATGAATACAATTTCATCCCCCAGCCTTGGAATAACAGAAGCCCAACATGGCTTCTCTACTACGACGCCACCTATACTAATAACAACATCTAAATCCTTTGGTAGATACCTATCCTTCAATTGACTTATCGTTTCACCTTGAAACGTAAGGTCTCTTACTTCTCTTTCCTTTCGATTGAAAGGATTCTTAACGGTTATCATTCGTATCGACATATCGATAAAATCCTTCTTTTTTGTGTGCCCAATACTTGTGGTCTATTCTTTCAATAGTTACCAACCGTTTTTTCATGATGTGAATAAAATGATACTTGTCTATCATTACACCCATATGATTTACATACGGTGGATGTAGACTAAAGGTGACTATGCAAAATGGTTCTGGTTTTTCAAGTTTATCATAAGCTTCTTCCTTACCTGCAGTAATGGCAACACTTCTGGCTTCCATATTTTCCGTTGCTGCCAGTATATGTGTCTGCTTGATTGGTAGATTTATTCCAGCCCTTCTGCATACCTCTCGAGATAGTGTATAGCAATCGTAACCATCCTTACCATTGCCACCTTTCTTAAACGGTTTGCCCAACAAATCATCATAAGTCATCATGCAATCCTCACCGTGCCAGAACGGATTCCTGGGAACCCACCAAAGTTTACAGAATTATCTCGCTCCCTACACTCAGCCAAAGTTTTTTTACAAGTTGCATATCCACACACACCACCAGATGTGTAATTAGAAAATGCCTGACTATCTATATTCACCTCAAACGCATCACCATCTACATCAGGGTCGGCGTCTACTACCACACCACTCTCCCCATTTATTTCTGTCATCCCAACCACATCAGCAAACTTGATAACATCATCAACAGAAAAAGGATGGGAAGCAACAGAAATCTTAGCATTTGCTGCCTTTGTGATACCAGTTATTGTTTCTCCTGCATATTGGCATCTTGGGCCTATTTGGTCTTCGACATCTCTATATTGAAATCCGCAATGTAAAGCCATATATTTGCGTAATGGAAATCTTTGTCTTAATGGATTCGGGGCTCCTAAAATAAATGTCACCCATCGTGCTGTACTATTACAAGCCAAAACATCATAACTTAATTCAAGTTCACTATAATTTTCTGATAACCTGGCAGAATTAACCACGGTGACCTTAACCGTTGCACCAATAGCCCCATCCAAGCTCTCAAGATAAGGTTCTAATAGATTTGTGATATTACTTACCCTTAAAGTAACCGTAGGAATCTGGCCTTTACTCATATCCTTTGTGGGTTCTATCTCAAAAGGAAATGCTGTATAGGTTTGACTTACACTACCACTGCTATCAACATCATCATTGAACTCTATATCCTCAGTATTTCTAACAAACCTTAATTCCGTAGCATTGGTAAGTATTATCTTTAACAATACCAACCACGCATTTGGTGTGGCTACTTTATTCTTTTCCAATATGATATTCGGAGGAAGTGCTCTCATTCTTACGCCTCAATTATCACAAACCTCGCAGACCATTCATCATGGTTGCTTGGTTCGATACCGAATTGTATAGGGTCTTTTAACCTGACTGAATAAACAACTGACGTTTTTGGATGTGTCCAATTAAAAACATCACCACTAACATTTACCGTGGTTTGTAGAGCTTCCAATAAAACCTTATCTGCCGCTGTAAGAAAATTATATTCAATCTCCCATCGTTTCTTTGTACTGGTAAATCGACCTCTACTTATTATCGTCCCATCTTCAGCTTGAGATTGAATAGCTGGATTGTATGCTAACCCATCTCTAAAGTTTAGAAGATTAACACCTCTTGATAATGTTGGGAAATCAGCCATTTTGTCCTATCCCTTGAATAGTATTTCTTAATGGGCCATATTGATTTATTTCTTCAGTTATAATTCCAACCACCCATTCTCTACCATTGAATTTGACAGCTCCATCCTGCTTCATTTGCTGTCCTGTATTATTATTGATAACAATGGTAGGGGATGCTCCACCACCCTTTGGGATAACCGACTCTCCTCTTTGTAATATCGTTGGAAATTCATCTGCTGCTAATCCACCATGTAAACGAGGGGCACCTATAAATGTTGCTGCCGGTACCATCCTTTGTCCACCCCCTACTCCAACCACCCCTCCCGTATGTTTGATAGAAGCAGGTATCAATCCAAGTCCCATAGCTATGGGTTGAATTATTTGAGCCCTTATTGCTATTGCTAACAAATCTTTCATTATAGATTTAGCAAAGTCTTTGAAATTTGCTTTCCCCTCTATCAAAAATGTTGCTAACTCATCTCCCATTCTGTCAAAGGCACTTACAAAAACATCCCCGACGTTTGCCCATACGTTAGTGGCATCACTGGACCATTGGTTCATCCTTTCTTGGAATGCTGCAATTCCTCTCTTACCAGCCATCAATTTATCTAATTTTGCTCGATATTCCTCCATCAATTCAAGCTGCTTTTCTAAATCTCCAGTGTAGGCTTTTTGCACCATACCCTGAAATTGAGCTAATGCTAAAGCTCGTTCTCGCTCTTCCGATATTCTACCAAGTAATTCATATTCAAAATCAAGAGCACTCAGCATCTCCTGTATCTGTTCACGAGCTTTTTGCATCTCCTCAGATATTACAGGCATCATATTTTTAGCAACACCAGCAAACCCTTCCGCTGCTCCTTTGCCAAACATACCCATGAAACCCTCCTTCAATTTCTCGAAGATGTCTACAACAGGTTGCACAGCATCCTTTACCCTTGCCCACCAAAACTCTATTTTCCTCAACGTATCCTTGCTATGTAAGGCTTTTAGTGGACCAGTTAAAATATCTATGTCCAATTTATTCTCAAATTTGAGTAGTTCTTTTTCAACCTCTTTCCAAACCGCTGCCAATTCTCCTCTCATATCTGTTGGAATTGAAGGGCGTACTGCTGCTTCAGCAATACCTAAACCTACTTTCATTATAGCCAATCGACCAGCGGTTATGACTGGAATAGCCATAGACAATTTACCTAAAACTCCTTCTGGTTTCCCAAGTTCGATTAACCATCTACCTATACTATTACCAAAATTTTGTATAAAAACATTTGCTGCCATGACAGCAGCATTTTTCATAACCACAGCTAATGATTTTCCAAAACCAATAAAAAGTTCTATAGCCGTATCAAGAGCCACTCGTAATCCTTTTTTCCAATCTGTTTTCATAATGATTAGAAAATTCTTGATAACGTCTCCTACAAAAACTATTCTATCGGCAAAAGCAATCGCCCAATCTTGGATGACAGATTTGTTTGCTCTAAACCACAAACCAAGTCTTTCGAGAGAAGGTGCTAATCTCTCTCCAACTGCTATCCCTACATTCTTTACATTGTTCCACAAAATCTTCATCTGTGATGAGAAAGATTTCAATTGCTTCTCAGTTACACTTCTGGTAATACCACCCATCTTCAAAAGTTCTTCATTATATTTTTTTATCCTGTCTTGAAGTCCTATCAAAGGAAGAATAGCTTGTTGAGAACGAGCTTGGAAGCCGAGTAATTGAAGGGTCACAATTCTCTGTTCGGTAGACATATCATTCAAAACTTTTGATAAATCACCTATGATGGTATAGAGTGGTTTCAATTCTCCAGTCGTATCAAATATATTTATGTTAAACCGCTCCCATTCTTCTCTATTGGCTATAAATCCCTTTGTCATTAAACGTAGCATTCTACTCAACATATTACCAGCACGCTGGGCTTTGATACCTTGGTCAGCATAAGCAGCCAATACTGCAACACCTTCTTCTAATTCTATTCGATACGCTTTCATAGCAGGCCCAGCTTGCGAAGTCAATGCCTCTGAAAACTGCTGAGTGGTAGCATTAGCAAGAGTATTTGCTCCAGTTAAAACATCAGTCACCCTCGTCATGTTTATCATATTTTGACGAGCATTCTTAACCGTTAATCCCAAAGCACTTTGAGCATCTGTTGCTAAGTCCGTCGCCAATGCCATATCAAAAGCACCGGCCACAGCAAACCTTTCAACAACTCCCATAGCCGCCATAGATTGCCTTGCGTCAAGACCTGCCGATGCCAGGAAGAAGTAACTCCTTGCTAAATCTTTGGCAGCAGTAACTCCATTAGTAGAAATCTCCAAAGCTAATCTTTCCATTTCCTTCCGTAACTGAGGAGTAATATCTGACATTATTGCTAACGATTTAGTCATCGCATCATCAAAAGAAGAAAAAGCCTTAACAGAAGTAGCAGCCAAACCAACACCAACGATTGCCATTCTCTTACCAATCCTTGTAAATGTTCGAAGAACTCTCTTCATCCGAGCTTCAACTCTTTTCATCATGGAGAGATACTGAGATGCATCCATCCGCATATGCACCAAGAGATTCCCAAGGTCTAAAGTAGCAGCCATTTTATTTTCTCATCCCTTTTTTCTTCTTTGATTTTGGCATCTTTACCAATGCTGCCCAAAACGATTTGGACCTTTTAGTTCTTTCTTCTATGCTTACTTTCGGTTTCTTCTTCTTTGGTTTAATCTTCCTTACTAATTTCACCAAGAAAGATTCTACATCAACTTTTTCAGGGGCTACAACGTAAGACCGTCGTATTTCTGCAGCAATGTTCGCAAGATAATAATCTTCTCTATGAAATACATTTTCTTCTTCATCATCTAAATAAGCAATCCAATCCACAAACTCTGTAGAAGGTATTTCAAACTGAGCTCTTTGCACCGACATCTTTAGATGGGAAGCTATTCGGTGCCACTGGTAGTGCTCCCCTCTGATTCGTTTTTTGCTTTTTTAAGTGCTTCCTTGTCCAAACCACTGAGTTCCAACGCAGCATCATGTAATTGACTAAGCATGGTGCTGGGATATGTCCCAATCACCTCTTCGCTGATAAGTTTATTATCAGCATCATACAAGCACAGGGCCAAAAACTGATTTGCCGAAAAGGATTTGAAACCTTCTCCAGCAATAGCTTTGGCTTTACCTTCCGAATCCATCTCGATTCGGACATCAAAGCTCGCATTGTAAATAGCCCGTTGACTGCCAGTCAACTCCTTCAATGTGTACTTCTTCTCAACATTGTCTTTCCCTGTTAGAAATACAGGAAGCTCCTTCAATACCGTACTGAATCTTAATTCCTTTGCCATTTTACTATCCTTTCCAAAGTATTCACATTATATGTACCCTAATACCACTAAAATTCGCCCGTATCCGGTATCTCTCACGTTAGAAGACCCTAACTGTGTAAAAAACATACCCATTACCAATTTACGTGGTTTACGCCGCATAAACAGGTTCTTGCTCGGCTTCGGCATTATCCTGGTTAGATGGGATAATGGTTATGTTTGCAGTAGGTTGTTCACCTTCAACGATAGCATTCGGAACAAACTCATCGAGCCATCCCCAGAATGTCAAAGTAGACTCATCTGGGAAGGTGACTTCAATAGATTGGTTTACATTTATCATCGCAATAATCTCGTCGTAAACCTCTGGGTCGTATGCACCAACAAACGAAGCCGGGCTCAAAGTTATTAACTTCTTGGGTTTGGCAGTACGCCAAATGCTATTTCTCATCGTGGTAGTATCGTTTGCTCCACCACCCGATACTCCAGGTGGTGTAACTTCTTTTTCATACATCAAAAAAGTTACACCACTGGTTCCCGAGGAGAACTCTATTTTCGTACTAAAACCATCGTCAAGTCTCTCAGACATTTTACTATCCTTTCAAAATAGGTTTACAATTTCTTTAATGTTATCAAAAAATTTGCTGTAAACAAAAACCTTCTCTTTGTCCCTCTTTCGGAACCTAAAGGAACCACAGGAGAGGTTCTACTTACACTCTGCAATAAATAAGTAGTCCCACTTACCGTTATCGTATCCCAACTAACATCATCCAACGCCAAAGCTATTGCTTCTGTTTTGGCATATCCTGTTTCGTAATCATTTGAACGAATCCGCAACTGAATCCCAGGATGTTGAATAACTTCACCACTTGATAACTTGCCATCCAATACACCTGGGGTATCGTAAACACATCCACAATTTGTTTCTATATCATTACCATCAGGCATATTTGCAACATATAAAGGCCAACTACCTCTATCAGAAGGAAGCGTCATAAGTGATAGAGTACTTATGATGTACGCACGCAAAATAGAGATTACTGAACGACCCAAAGCAGCATCCTCTGCCCCTGTAAGGTCCCTTTCAAAGTCAAAAAGACCTCCAGTAACTGCTGGAATCGTTTCTGCTATAAGATTGTAAGACATTAGATTTTCACCGTTATATCTCTATATTTTGAACCAGTTGCTGGAGAACGAGTTATAGACTGTTCAAGAATGACAGTTGTTCCATTTTCAGCATCCATCAATTGTTGGACAGAAGCATCCGTGGCTTTAACTCTCCAATCTCCTGCCATAAAGGCAGTTGTTATTTTCATTATCTTTTCCCACGTCCAAGTGCCACCCTCTGTAATACCAGTCATGGCTTTTATAGCCGCTACTATTGCTGCCGCAGTAGGCAAGGCATCTATTTTAGTTTCATTGGCATTGACATTGGTTTCCGAAGCTGGGTCGCCAGGAAGGTTATCTGTTTTATCTTTAATCGCTTGAACCTCGGTATCAATATAAGCAGCAACTGTATCCAATTTGCCGTCGTGGGTGCTCAAGGCCGCTGCCGTTGCCAGGCCGCTCTGGATTTCTGTAATAGTTACCATCCCAGCCATAACATACATATGAGCCAATGTATCCGGAGTAAACGGTAATGCACGACCAAGCGTAACCACACCTGCATTGTCCATTGACAGAATCCAGGAATCGGCCTCCTGCTCTCCAGTTATGTCATGCACTCGAATGTGATGGCCCTTATAGAAATCAGTTACATCGGGTAAGTTGGTGCAAGTGAATGATGTTGCTGTATCACTCGTCGTGACATTATAAATTTCAATTACATTCGTACCTACTCTGAAACCTAATGAATTATGCTCTGTATGATTTGATACATCGTGAACTGACACGGCCTCTGCGATGGCCTCGGCCGTTAAGCCGGCAGCCTCGACGGCTACCGACGAAACAGCGACATAATCGAGATACAGATTGTCGGCTCCGGTTGTACTGGTCGCGGTAAACCGGATTTTAACCTCGCCGTCCGAGGTTTGGACGTGATTGTTGTTTAATAGATATTGATAGTTCTTATTGCTTGTTTCTTTGCCGTCCATGGCCGAACCGGAATCGCTGAGCTGGTCGTATGACGATGACAAATAATTTCGTGCCCAAACGTGTACATCCCTGGCCGGTACCGCGTCGAAGTAACCGGTGATATTCAACGCAGCCGGCACACGGCTCAATCCTGTCCCAACACTGAACGTCAAATCAACATTCAATCCAAAGCCACCGACTGCAGGCGTAACAGGCGATGTCTGGAAGTAAGAGCCATTTATTGTTTCTGTATTTTCATAATCAGTACCGGCATCACGAGTCCCTGTCGTGATGTTGTCAGCAGTAGCAGCATGTACTTGAGGGCTGACCTCAGTTATGGCGTCGCGAATAGCCTCAAGAGAATCAGTTTCATGGTCAAAATCACTGGTATCTCCGTCTGTTTTGGTCATAAGATTAGCAAGAATAGTATCATCCACAACCTCTGGCATCGTATCTCTATTACTTACAGCCACTTTAAGAAGATGGTCGAGATTATTAGCTACAATAGCATTGTAACGATTCTGTATTGAGAATTGACAGAGCACCGCTGATATATTCTGCCCATCTAATGTTTCATCAGGATATAAGATTACGGTGTAATCATTTCCTGCTGCATAGAATCCTGTATCCTCATCATTACTCAAATCAATAGCCAAAGAATGTATTCCAACCCTCGCATCATGCGTATCATCTAATGTACACGATGCTGCTACTCCTGCTACAGTTTCCTCAGTAGTGGATACATTTTTATAGATTAGAATATCAGCAATCTCAAGAGGGGTGCTAAATGCTGCTCTTCCACCATTAATGTCATTAGAGCTAAAGTATATATTCACTGTACTGCCAACAAGAAAATCACCAATATATTTCATGCTACCATTCCTCGTTTGCCATTAACTAAAAAATTACCGCTGCGTGGAGCTGCCATACCTAAATCCACGTTTCCCATAAATCCTGATGTTTTGTAAGTATCAGTAGGGACATCATAGCTTGCAACGGGCATAAATTCATCATAGACAGCTATATCATTAGAAGCACAGTTCAGTGTATCCCGCAATACCCCTGTGTGACTACCAGTTCTGATGAATAACGCATACTCCACTCCTATCCCTCCGAGGCTTCGAGTCAAAGTACAATAGTATCTGGTATTAAGAACAGGGCCTGCTGTCCAACCATCAGAGTCTTCTGGAGCACCACCTCTAACAATGCCAAGCTCAAGGTACCGGTATGTACACATCACATACTGATAATCAGTACCTGAAAAATTCAGAACCCTGATAGGGTCTATCTCATCTGAAAAGATACAAAAATATGCTTCTCCTGCTGCTTCCCAGGCGACCATTTCAAATTCAAACTGAACACTATATTCTTCAGTATGTGCTGGAGCAGGACCTATAGGAAATCTAAACACGAAATCCTCATAGTTCATTTGAAGGTTTATCCACATTATTGCCGTTGGAGCTAAAACAAAGTTAGCACCAAACTGAGTATAAGCTCCAGATGTAAAATTTTCATAGCCCATCTATATCCACCACAAATTCTTTAGCAATCGCATAATTGTTTTCTAACGTAGCTCGTAGTGTGCATCCTTCTCTGAATACTTTCTTAAAGCGAGCAAGAAAAACTGGCCAAATGCTTTGCCATTCTTCTTCAGTAATTTGAGCTTCATGTTTAACAACTTCACGTACACAAAGAGGCAAAGAATCATATTGCTCTTGTTTTAAACCAGCATCTTTCCACTTAGTCATTTTGTTTTGCAGAAGCCTTAGCTTTTCTACAGCGATACAGATAAATTTATACTTTTTTAAGTCAGTATCGCATTCTATAGGATAGTTCATAATACCCTCTTTGCTTCATTTTTTATAATCCTAATTATTTCACCCTTTTTCTCACGAGCAGGTTGCTCCAAAAACTTTGCCTGTTTTCCTGGTTGATGTCTTGCCTGCAAATCCTCGTGAACGTAAACTGCATAGTCAGCAACATAACCTATTATTATATCAGTATCAAATCCGCCCCCACCCACATTACGAGTAAAAGCACCTCCCTTTAGATTACTGGTATCTACAGGAACTATCAATTGGCTTTCGCGTTGGAGAAATAAACCTCCTTGTTTCAATCCTCTTTCCACACCTCTGGCTGTGGTAGATTTGGACCTTTTCAATCTTCCAAGTACACTACTCACACCAGACATACGAATCATTTTCGACATTATAAATAACAGGTCCTCAGATATTCAGTATTTCTCAGGTTCGGAAGTTTTTCTACTCTTCGAATCTCCCAAGCATTTTCATTTTCCTTAGGAGTAGTTGCATCAGTAATATCTGTCAATTCACCTAACATTAAAACACCTCCTACTTCAACATCCCTATCCACATAAACCCTTGCTCTGGATAATTGAACCACTCCATCTTTATCAAGAAATTCTTCACTCACATCTTCCCATCGAACGTCTATCTCAACAGGGTCCGTTACAATTGGTTGGCCATAATTATCATAGTCGCTTCCAGAACTCTCCATAGAAGCCAAAGGCCACCAAACTGCTGTCTGCTTCAACATACGAGTTATGATACTCATTTACTCACCATCAAAAGTTTTACTATACCAATTCCTGCCCCTCCCCCAGCCAAGGTTGTTCCTATAAATATACCAACCAAAAGCATTCTGTTCTTCACCAATGTAAAGCCTATCGGGCAGCTTGCTATATGCTCAATCAAAACTTCCTTAACAATCTCCCTTGCTATTTCTTTACATTCTGCTTTGTCGCCTTCTGTAAGAGCCATACTTATACCCTTCAATCAGCTAAGGTAACACCTAATTCATCTTCTTCCTTACCCACCCAAGACAAACTTGGGGTCTTCTTTCCTTGTAGTATCTTCTTATCTAACCTTGCTAACCCTCCATGCCAATCCAACCGCATAGCCATCTGTCCATAATGTGAAGTTGAAAAACCTAAAGCCACTTTACTTTGAAACTTCTCAGCAACTGGGCCAGCCTTTTCACTTTCCCTTCTCATATCTCGAACGGTATAGAAATGGGCAGCCAACCAAGTCTCTATATCAATAAGATGAGCGTCTGTGTAATCATCAGTCAAGTCAGTGCAACATTCTGTTACCAAAGCATTGGCAACTTTAATGAAAGGGGTAAGAGTTATATTACTATCTACCTCTATAATTCCACCTATTTCGGTTGCATCCGTACGAGCCATTTTATCCTCCGTTCGCCACTTCCTTTGGGCTCTTGTCTCCGGGCCGTTTTAATAGTAGGGCTCCCAAGGTGCCACCAAATATCGTAGGAAATATAAGACCTATAGGACCCGCTGGTGAAAATATAGTGGACTGTAATTCCTCAGAAGCCATTATGGAAACTCGATTCCCAGTTTTCAAAAATTCATACAGCATCTTATCCTTGACTTGATTGGTCATATGAACGTAGTCCATCTTAATGTCTATTCGCTCCATATCCCATAAGGTAGTCCAAGGTAAGACAGAAGTGGTTTCGGTATTAGCATAGTCCGCAGAAGCAGGATTAACATAGCAAGGTGTCAACACCTTTTGAAAAGCAGCACAACCAAAGAATACCGTCAAGCCAAGAATAGATAAAGACGCAATCAAAATTTGAAATTTCTTACTCATCCTATTTTCCTCTTTTCCCAAAACTCAGTTACCCCTATTTTAGGAAATACATTTAATGAACTCTCATCTGTGACGTTAATTATTTCCACCTCTGGAAACTTCTTTTTCAAATCCACAACCAATTTATCAAACTTTACCAAAAACGTAGAATAAATATACGCACACGGTCTATCTATATTGTTATCATGCCAATTGGACCTACCATCTTTCGACAGATGCATATCAAAGCCTAAAAGGAAAATCCGCTTGGCACCGAGTAGCAAAGCAAGATTGATAGCTAAAGCCCCTGTACTACCATTCCAGCCAAGGGCTTCTGTGTGGAGGCCTGAAATCTTTCGAGGTACTGTCCAAAGCCAAGGCAATTTCGTTTTTTGCAGTTGATGTACATTCGTAAAAACAATCCCTTTATAACGAGCTAACGACTGCTCAAAGATTTTGAACCATTTAGAATCACCAAAAATGCAAATCTTACATATCTCGTTTCCATGCTTAAAGGCATCATTGCACCCTATGGTGTTTTCATTTTTCAAAAGATTCCAATCAAAACGTTTTAACGACTTACCTCCACCAATTATAAAAACGTCTTGATGGTCCCACACTTTTTCTGGAATCCATCTCGGCATCTTTAGTCCTCGACATCAACTGGTGATTCCACATATTGCTTAAGGAATGGTTCTACAGCTTTTCTGCGAAGTTTCTTATCATTAAGAACGGCACCGTCCTGCTTATCCACAACTGTGAACCAATTCTTCTTTTCAAAGACCGACACTTCTATTGTCTTAGCTGTCTCAAATTCTGAGGAAACATCTTTTCCATGCTTGCCTTCCGGTTGTTCCTTTTCTTCCGCCTCTTCCTTTTCTTCCACCTCTTCTACCTCTTCCACGTCAACATCGTTCAACTCTTCGGCATCTTCGACTGGCTCTGGTTCCTTAGCAGCCTTTTTATCAACCACTGGAGGAGGTATCTGAGGTTTCTTAAAGCCACTGGTATCTGTAGTACCAGTATCATCTAAATCCTCATGAACCCGTACAAATTTACTACCGAACATACGGTTAAGGTTAAGAGAGGTTCTAATGATATCTCCCTTTTTGTACGCCTTGCCGTTTTGGACGTGACCACCACCATTCAATCTAAATAACATCTTCATATCCTTTCCAAAAATGAAATATAGTAAAAACCTTCATTTTGATTTTGTCTACGAAACTAATTAGACGCTTCCGTAAACAATACCAGTTTGCCCGTCCTGGTCGGCTCGAAGCTGTGGAACAAGAATAGCCATGACCTTGAAGTTCTTTTGCAGCCCACCGAAGCTGTCCCACTCCATCGTTGTAATGTCCATGCCAATTACTTCACGAACGACATCGGTAGTCATTTGGACCAAAACCATATCGTAGGTGCCGGTGAAGTAGTCCAAGGTTTTAATATCAGTTATGTCTGCAAGTTCCTTCACACGATTACGAATGGTCTTGTCCGAAGCAGCTTTGAAGTCATCATCCAGGTACTGGTCCCACGCCGTGGCCACATAAAGAACATATGGGCCATAGTGTGAAGCGTTCTTTGCCTGTTGTACCATAGCCATAACATCTGCCAGGAACGTAGCACCTTGACCGACTGCTCCTGTCGGTGCTGTTATTGTACGGGTAAGAGCACTTGGAAAATCAGTGTACCCATAAATAACACCGCCACCGAAGGAATACTGGTCAGCAACCGTGCTAACACCCAACAAAAGTTTCTCGGCTTCTTCTGCCACCCTACGGGCTGCAAGTTCAGCTGAAGTGGTATCAATAGGTGAGCCTCCATTCCGACTCGTCATTATTTGACGAGCACTGAAGTGAAAATCTTTGTGGATAATGGGAAGCGGTAAATTGGTGAGCTCGAATACTGGCCTGTCATTTGCATTCTCTCGCAGTCCGTCCATGCTTACACTGGCAGGTCCAATATCACTTGCCGTCTCCGTTTCCAACACCGTTTTACCCATACCATTCGGAATGGTAAAAGTAAGACCGGCTGCACGAAGGTCACCAACAGCTTTCAGACGGGGTTTTGCTACCTTAACAATAGCATCGTCCAAAAGTTTCCAATCATCCTTCCTCAGTGTCGCCGTTGCATTCTGCATAGGAACGGCTTTTAGCACACCATTTTGGTTAATGGTGGTATAAGACCTCCCGTCATCACCAACAAAAGGACGGAGACTGCGAACATCGAAATTGCATTGCATCAATTTACTGGCTACGTCTCCATTAGCCTGTCCGTTTAAGATAAAATCCATTGTTTTGCCCTTTCAAAAAGAACCAAAATTGTAATCTTTCAAACAGTTTCTTCTTCTCTTCTATACGCTGTAAAGGTTCTTAAACGACCCGAACCATTATCAAAGTATTTGTAGCGGTACTGCCTGTCAAGTCCATCTCTTCGATAGTAACACCAAGGACGTGTGCTACAGTCCTTCCACTTCCAATGTTATCGTATGACTTGACCAAACCGTTGCCAGCACTGATAATTTTCTCACCGATGCTAACATCCTCGCCATCTTCAAGGAGCATCCTAACAACTGAACCTTTGTTAGGTATAAGGTGACTGACAATACTATCATCCTCGTATACGGTATCTACCGTATTACCTTGAAGAGCATCCTCCTCGGCAATCAATACTTCATCGCCTATGGTGCCACCCTCCGTACCGTGCATACCCACCTCTCCGTTACCATCCAATACAAGCAACATACCTGGATAGATATCAGCTTCATTTGCTTTGGCTTCTTCATGGCGGTATGTACCTTTTGCATGAATTCGATTCGCCATCTTTCATTTCCTTTCATTAGCAATAAAATTTCTGGTTTTCAAACAACACAAAACAACACAATAAGCCACTTGCTACTTACGATGCCTTTGCTTTGGCTTCTTCGAAGTTTATCACAGGAAGTTCCAACGGTGTCTCAGCATTTTGCTGACTGGCAGCTTCACCCTGTCCCGTGTAATCAAGGACCTCAAGATGCTCCGCTTGCTCTTTAGAATCCGCCGCAAGGGCTGCAAGGGATTTTAATTCATCCAAATCCTTTGCTTCCAAATGTTCCTTGGCAAATTTGTTCCTCTTATTCGCCATGATGACCGTAACCAACTTAGCCTTATTGGCGTTGTAGGAGTTTAACCCATTCCGAAGCACACCTTTTAACTCAGCTGGAACCTTCTTGGCAATATAATCCTCTGCTGTCATGTTCTCAACTGCCTCCTCCTCGGCATCGTCTTTGTTGTCTTCATCTTTGTTATCTTCGTCTTTGTTGTCATCCTCTTCCTCGTTTACCACGGGGGTCATCTTCTTCAGGACATCTTCATCCAATGCCATCAGGGTGTCTTTATCGTCATCGCCCCATTCCGTACCCTCGTTTTTGATGAGTGCATCTACCATCTTTTGCTTATCCATTGTTCGTTTCCTTTCATTTTTAACCAATTGAGTTTTTTCATTTACGGTAACATAATTTGTTTCTTTTGTTACCACAATAGGAAGACCCGTAAACGACAAAGAACCGTTTACGATATCATATACCTGTTTATACAAGTTGCCGGCTCTTTCATAAACAAAGTAATCATCAAACACATCCTCAATCCAAATATAGTCATCCTCTCCAAATTTTGCTCTTACTATAGATTGGAGTCGCTGTCGAGTATCATCAAAACTTATTTCATTAGAAAGAATCTTAGCAAGATTATGACCAATCACTTCTAAAATTCCGTTCTCATCAGCCAGGATGTATTTCCTCTCCTTATCACTCATTGAGGATACATCTATAGTAACCGCATCTTTTGCTTCGTTCAAACGTAAAAAGCCAGCCCCGTCTTCAATTGAACAAGCACCTTTTAAGTCTGGCAGGAGAGCAAGATGGTCTGGTCTATAATTCCTTGCAGTAGAGGTATAAGCTTCTCCATTCCATTCTCCTGGAACGCCATCATTATCAGTAAACACCCCAGTAGACAATTCCATCACTTCCTTATTCTCTATTGCTTCGGCAATCCGCTCGTCTACTTTATTCATTCGGTCAATTTCAAGCCAAGCCTCAGCCTTCAAGCCCACAAGTGTCTTTTTTACTCCATTTACCTCCACCTCTATATCACCAATAGAGGTGTTCATTATGACACCTACTTTTCTATTGGTTAAGATGTCGGGGTCGCAAGCACTTACACCTTGTCCATTTGCTTCTGGATGATACACTACAACAGGTTTATGATTCCATACAACAGGGGTTTTGGAAAGCTCATCAGCAGGATAATAAAGAGGGCCGTTACTTCCTTCGTGGACGCCTTCCACTAACATAACCATAGCAGCAACCAAATAATCTCGCCCCTCCATTGTATCATTTCTAACCACCCCTGTAAAATTAGTAGTAATCTTTTGAAATAGCATTTGACTACTCCTTATATCATACCCTTAAAAACCCTTTGCTTTCACAAATTATTACGATAAGAACTCTCTAAATCAAGAACTTTTTTGGAGAAGGTGGCTTTATCATTCAAAAAGAGTGTAAAAAAGGTAGTGAACCGAATTAAAACAGAAATGTTCTTTTATAAGAGGTTACAAGTAAGATGACATATACGAAAGTGGGTGGAAAAAAGATTTGATATTATTGATTTTTTCTTACAAACTCATGATGACAACGTGGGCAGGTTTGCTTTTCATCCAATTTGGCCTGGAGCTTCTCGATTTGCCCGTTACTTTTTTCTAAGCCTTCAATATAAAAATCCTGCAATACTTCTCCCTTAGCAAGTTCGGCCTGGAGCTTTTCAGTTCTTGCCACCAAAGCCATAAAACCTTTGTGGCTGTCTAAAATTCCACCTTCACACTCAAAATTGCATTCCTTAATTTCTTGAATCATCTTTTCTGTAGGACATTCGCCACATTTATTTTCACATTCCATAATCATTCACCTTCTTTCAGGGCTTGTTCAACCATGAAGTTTATTAAACAGCTTATCAAGTTTACATTTACGCCTTGCTTCTTCCCTTGCCCGACTCTTTGAGGCAAGTTTAATTACCTGCTTGTATTTATTCAATTCTTTGGGTGTCCATCGTTCTGGCATTTTTCCCTCTCACTTTATAAATAAGAGCCAGGGCGGCTCCGGTAATCCGTTACCACCCCGACTTCGGAGGAGGGTGCTGAAAGCAATATCAACTTTTCACAACAAACTTCCTGTTTCGCGATTTCCAAAGCCGAGACCACTCGTATCCGAAAACCTGCTTATACAATTTGGGATACAACCGTTTTTTTAACCTTCTTAACTGCCCCATTTATTCCTCCAGAGCAATGTATTAAGTTTTCAAAAACCGGCGGGCAGGATTCGGATTGCACACGAGCACTCACGCCCGTTTTACTGCAACCATCTCGCCGCCGGCTATTAAATTTTCAAAGAGGGCAGGCAGGACGCGAACCTGCACGGAGACCTTAAGCCTTCCTTACTCCCGGTACCAGAGTTAGCGTCTGCCAAAATTTCGCCACTGCCTTTATTAAGTTTTCAATTCATCACGTCGATAACTTCATCATGCAAAGCATCTAAAAATGCTTGAGCATCACCACCATCACCAGCATCATCATCAAAAGCATCATCATTTGAACCATACAAACCTTCCTCGACCTTACGAGCTATGTTTCTTAATCCAAGAGCTACTGTTTTTTGTATTCCTTCCATAATTTAGCCTTTTTCAAAGAAGGAGACGTGGGAGAGTATTCAGGCACCTCGAGGAACCCCTTTCCTCTCCCACTAACACCATGCCGTCCATTGTTCATACTTTGTTTCATATACTATATTATCGTCATCTTTAACGGTAATATGAAATAAAAATTATTTTCTTAATGAAATTTTGAAAATCCAACTTCCTCCTTCCCTTCCCAAATTATAGGCTCCCAATCAAGAGGTTTCTTTTTCACAAGATTACGAGCACTTTGCATATTTCCCTTGGTGAGGGGTTTGTAATCGTAATATGGAGATTTCGCCCTAACAGTAAAAACAGGCTGTCCAAATTGATTGCCTGTTGCATCAATTATAAACTTTTGTTTTCTTGAATATAATACAACATGGTCGGCATATCCCTTCCAAACTCTATACGGCTTCAAATTTTCAGGACGTCCCAATTTATCCCATAAAGTAACACTAACCTGGTCGCAATAACCTGCACCTGCTCCTGGCTCAATACCACATTCTTTGTAAGCTGCCAAAATTTCTTTTTTTACCGATTTGAATTCCTTACTTCCCTTTACAAATACCCTATCCATATCCAATTCACCTTTTCCTACAACCTTCTTAGGAACGACCTTTTTCGGAATAGGCTTAGGTTTAGATACTGCCTTCCTAACCACCAATTCTTTCCCAGCCCATACGGAACGTCTTCTAACTTGAGCAGCCGTACGTCTTATTGTCTTTGGAGCCTCAGCCGCTATAGACCTTTCTATTGCTCTATCTTTTTCCTTACCCCACATCTGCCCTTTTTCTTTTCTTGACTTTTGAGCAGGTATCCAAGAACACCTGCAATTAGGATGGCGTGGTAATAATCCCCTTGCCTCCTTCACAGTCATCACCACACCTTCTAATTCGCCACATTCTATACAAACCCTGTCATCACCGGCAATGCTCCATTCGGCCATTATACCTACTTCTTCAACTCCCAACCTTTCAAAGGCATCTAACTGCCCTTCTGCGTGGGCTCTTATTATTTCAGTTCTTGCTATTACGTTGGCCCTGGTTTTGGTTATGTTAGAAACATTCTTTCTCAACTCACGAGCTATCTTACCAGGTCCGTATCCTTGTGCTAAACCTTCAGATAATGTCCTACTCATCTGCTGGCCCATCACATCAGTAACACCTTTCAATTCACTAAAAGCCCTTTCATATAATAATTCTATCTTATGCAAGGCTTCTGGTTGACTAAAAGCTGTTCTTAAGAACTCAGCCCGCCCACCTGCAAAAAGAGATGGTTCTTTAGCTAATTCTGATGCTCTCAAATCGGTGTATGCTCGCAAGCCTCCTTTTTTGTAAGCCGATTCAACGTAGGGGGCAGTCCATGGTTTCCCACTTATACCCCCTACCGGAGATAGGATACCTGCATCAACTTGTTGCTGTAACCAAACTCTGTATGCTTTCACCTTTTGAGCATCACTTCTAAAACGCCAAACCTGTCTTACTTGTAAAAAGGCAGGTCCTTCTAAACCAAAGGCATCGTCATCCACGACAAGAACTTGAATAGCTTTACTCACCTTCTTAAAACGTCTTGTCATATCCGCCATAAACTGTCTACGGAGTAAAGTAGTTCTGGTCGGGTCTCTTTTTAATTGATTAGGCATTCTATTTCATCCAAAAGTTTAAGGGCTTCTTTATATTTGGCTATGCAGTATTGTTGATGTTCTCTATCACCAGCTGATTTCTTATATTCAATTTCTCTTTCAGGATGTTTACTATAATATTCTAACCAACGAACATGGGTATCCAGAGATTCCCGGATAATCTGTTTCACTCTTTTTATGGATTGATTAGGCATTTATTACCTCTGTATGTTCTAAAGGCCTATGAACACTGCTTATCATAATTCCTGACTTCATAGCGGCAATGACTCCGGCAGCTTCCAAATAATTTCCAACATAAACACCTTTTCCACTTCTAAAAAACTCGGGAGGATATATATCATCTAAAACCGTTTTATTTTCTACAACTACAATTATTGGTATACCTGCTTCTTTGCAAGCATCATGAGGCCGTCCCCAACAACCATAAGGAGAAACCATTACATCTATATCTCTAACATTTAACCCAGCACCATAACCACAATGCTGATGCGTAACAATCCTTGGAGCCCTGTGCAAACCTTTTAATACACAATGAATATAGCATGTTGAAATCAGTTCTGGGGCGATTCGTGGGTCACAGACAAAAGTCAACCACCTGGATTCCTCATCGCTATAGAGCTTTCTTTGTGGTTGTCTTTTTCTTGACAATCTTCTTTTTAACTGTTTTCTTTTTGGCAACCTTCTTTTTCTTACTTTGGATATCTTCTTCTTCAACATCTTCTTCTTCCTCCTCCTCCAAACCTATAAATTGCATAGATGCCTTTTCAATAGCCTTCGCTTCTTCCTGCGAAAAGCCAAGCACCATTGTAAGGTATTCCATTGGAGGTATTAAGGCATCTACTCCACCGGCAACATATTTGGACAATGCTTCTGTTAATGATTTTGCTACGTTTGCTTTATCTTCATCTGTTGGGGCATTCAAGTCAGGCCATTTTACAGTATACTCTTCTACTTCGGGTAGCATTCCAAAAGCTATTAACCTGTCAACAAAAGGCCTGATAAGATAAGGACTGACGTAGTTCTCTTGTCGCTGTGATAACCTCTTATTCCATGTTCGCATATCTTGAGAACTGGCTAACTTCGCTTCTTCTGTTCCCAAAAAGATACGATAAGGAATACCAAGGCTGATAGCTATATTCCTCATATTGGTTTCTATATGTTCCTTTGGACTTTCTACTTGAGGTGCCAAAGACTTGACTATAATACCTTCCATAGCAAAATACCTTTGCAACCCCGACATATACGATTCCACTTGGTCCTTTACAGACTCAATATCTAACTCCTCTACGTCTGGCTGCGTCTCAAAACTTAAACCAGGAAAACCTCCTTTCCAAAACATCTCACCACTACCTCCCAATATCTTCCTGATATCAAGTAGACGGTTGTAAATGGGCTCCATCCTTGGAGTCCCATTTACCTCACTCGTCTCTCGCCCATCAGCTACGTGAAGCACTCTTGTCCAATGGACGGTTTTAGATGATTTAGAATTAACGGATTCCACCCCCTCAAAGTCAATGGTATAAGTAACAGGAAAACCGAAACGGGGGCTGGCAGGTTCCGTTTCTCTCAATACAACCTTAACAGTTGATTGGTCAAAAGGTTTTAGATAGATAAGTTTATGAGTACTCGTTCCTGTCTTTTCACCAGTAACTGGATTTATTCCTTCCACTGGCAAACCCAACTCTTTTCCATCACCCACACCCAATAGCAATATACCAAATTCTCCTATGCCACTTAGGACGTCTATCCTTTGTAGGTAATGGAATAGTCTTCTTTCCTCTTGAAGTGCATCCCATGCTTCCTCAAACTTCGTTTTGTTAGCATCCTCTGTTTCAAATATCTCAGGAGGCATTGCCCAAGTTTCCTCTGGCAAAATCCTTACCACTCTCTTTGCTGCCCCGTTCCTTTTATACATTGCTTTGTAAGCACTGATTTCAATGGTATCTGGATAACCACATTCGAGATTGATATCCTTACCGGGGTTAAGCAGCGAAGACAATAACTTGCTTCTTAATATGTGGGCATTCGTCACTACTGAATCCATAGCATCTTTTCGAGCCTTCTGGTTCGCTGTTAGCTTAAGCGTATTGGCTTTTATCGAAGCACCGCCCACTTTCCTAACAACATCAATCGTCTTTTTAACCGTCTTTTTCTTCGACATTGTTCTCCCTTTCTTTTTCTAATTCACAAAGGCCCTGAGAAGCAGGAACCTTGTTGTATGCTTCTTCACCCATATAACGGAGAGACATAAAGATTAAAGAACCCATTGGCTCTCTCTCAATTAACCTCTCGATTAGGTCCTTTAGAACTACCTTGTAAGCTCTGTCCGTTCTAAGAAGATATTTCCTCCCATCAAAAGCTTCTACAAATACTACCTTTATTCGTTCCTTAGGCATCTCATCTTCCTTTCCTAAACATACCACCAGCAATCTTTTTTCTTTTGTTCATTATATTAAAGGCACCACTTGACGCATCCACTTGGTCTTTATACTTAGAATATGGAAAGAAGCTCAGTTCACTCAAGTAGTCTACATTCCAATCTGCTCTTTTCATAGATACGTTGTTATTATTAACCTGAACGGAGAACGGGTCTGCCCTCGCTTCTTTGGAGGAGTCTGAACCAGAAGGTTTGTCAATTCGAACTCGCCACCCTGCCAAATTCTTAACAGTATTCTCAGCACTCTCTTTTCCACCACTTCCTGGTTCCTGTTCTACACCTATTATAATCTCTCTTCCATCTGCCATTGCTGTTTGTTTTATTTTAGCTTCTCGTTCTGCCGTACCAAATCTACCACGCACAACATCTAATATCCAAAATCTTTTGTTTCTATCTTTTCCCATTAAAAGGCCAACGGTAAAAGCACCTTTCCCTCCTGCTGTTCCTGCCTTATCCCAAAAACGAATTCTTTGTAACCACTTAGTGGGGGCTGCTTCTTCTATTTTTATCTTAAGGGTTTTGAACATACCCCCACCAAGTGGAACAGGCCATTGTAAGAACTGTCCTGCGTATCCGTATTCTCCTGCAATAGCTTTATTCTCATTTAGAACACCTCTGGTCAAACGGATTGGGTCCATTAAACCATCTTTATAATAAGAAGATAAATGTTTAGGTTGAATCTTATCTGTTAATTCTGCAGGAAGACAGATATGTTTAAGTTTTAACGGTCCACCATCCATCCTTTGTGCTGTATGAATATGCTCTATCATATTAGCTGTACAGTCGTTCTGATGGAGTCTTTGCATTATAAGTATTGTAGGTACCACAACCTTATCTACTTTACGAGTCGGTAGTGTTTCTGCCATCCATCTGTTAGCCGTTTTCAGCTCTGCCTCCGAAATTGCTTTCTCAGGGTCAAGTGGGTCATCTATTATAAGAAAATGTCCGTGCATGCCTACAACAGAACCCCCCACACTAACAGCATACCGACTTCCACGTTTGGTATTCATAAAGTATGATTTAGTATCCTGGTCTTCTCTCAGTTTGATTATTGGGAATGTTCTTTTATATGCATCACTCTTAATCAAGTCTCTACACTTCAAAGACAAGTCCATTGCTAAACTATGAGTGTGGCTTCCTGCTATTATTCTTGACGTTGGCATTCTTGTCCAAACCCATGCCGGAAACATAATAGAACATATTGTAGACTTGGTGCTACCAGGACTTATGTTAATTACCAAATCATACTCTTTTGGTTTATTCGCAAACACTCTTTCTGCTATGTATTGTAATTCGTCACAAAGGTATTTTATATGCCAATTCCATATAGGTGATTCAGGTATGATTATATCCCAGAACTCTTTTATGAACTCAAAAAAGCTCTCTTTTACGATGCTTGCTAAAACATTGTATTCATCAAATGCAATCTCACTTAAACCTTTTTGTTGTTTCGTAATGATTTCAAGATTTCCTTTCTTGTATTAAGAGGTAATTTCATTACATCAACATTCATTATATTCTGGTCTAATTCTCCTGACAGATTCATATCTACTTCTACCCTTTCGTTATATCCTCTATCCCTGTTATATGTTCTATTAACGAAGATGATTGCTGAGGTATCTCCACTTGCTACTTTTTTACATAAATGGTCTTCGAAGAAGTTTTTTCTGTACCATGGAATCTGCTTTACTAAATCAGCGAAGTCTGTGTCGCTTTTTTTCCATCTTTCAAGGGTTGTGCGACTTATATTAACTTTTCGCAGTGCTTCTGATATTGAGAAGTTTCCTGATATCCACGCATAGATAAAAAGCTGCTGTCTAACAATCTTTCCTTTTCTATCCAAAATGGCTTCTATCTCTTCCAGCCCCTTTTCCTTCGCATCCAACTTGTTTATCTTACGCCAAGTTATTCTTAAATCACGAGATAATCTTTTATAAACATAGTCTCGAAAACTGATGATTGTTCCATTCTTGTTTTTATATTCTCTCCGCCCCTTTCGAACTGCGTTTCTAAATATCTTTTCTCCTTGCATCCATGACTTAAGCGTTGCAAGTGATATGCCTAATACTTTTGCTATCTTGGACTCTGTTAGACCACTTTTTGCCAGTAGATAAGCCTCGATAACGAACTCATCTTTCCATACGGTTTTAGACATAAGAAAGGTTCCTTTTTTATACTTATAAACAAGGCTCCTCGAAACTCAAAATAAAAAATTGAATCCAGGTATTTTTACTGAAAAAAAGTATACGTAATTGTGATTTTTTTTCACCAAAAACACGGGTTCTCAAGCGAAAAACACGGGTTCTTCAAAAAAATCAAAAAAAACCACAAAAAGATAAAAAATAGTGTTGACATACTACTACAGATGTATTAATATGCTTGTAGTATAGCAGTCAATAAGAAGTTAATAACACGTAGGGCAGCAAAAGGCAATGTCCTAAAAAGAAACCAAGTGCCGGTCGGGTCAATAACACACCGTTCTTAGCCGAGAAATACAAGCCACATAAGTATTAGAAGCATAGAAAGGTATAAGTTGTTAAACTTGGAGAAGCAAAGTTAAAACTTTGCGAACCACTTCTAACGTATACGTTTTGGGGTTGCTTAGGATGGGCTGAAAGCATAGCCCGCTTCGGTACAGTCACGCTTGAACTGTTGGACGGAAAGGCAACTGGACACAAGGTCGGTATGTTGGATTGTAGAGATAGAAAAAATATGCCAAGGGTGGCAGGTTAAAAACTGTCACCACTGATGTATTTTTTGAAACTGTTTATTAACTTTATTTTGAAAGGGCAATACCATGTCAAAGCAAAGAACAATAAGAGAAATGATTGATGGTGTTTTACTTGGTAACCAACTTCTGCTTCCAGACGAAGCGAAAAGCCTAATATCATTCACCATAGGTAATACAGTAGATATGTTGAGTGATGAAGAATGGCACCTGGTACTTACAGAAACACTTTCAAAGTATTACAAGGTTCGCTTAATACAAGAAGGAAAAAACCATTTAGCTTTTTGTGAAGCACAGGAGTAAAGACCGAAACACCTCTTCGGAGGTGTCTGCTATTTATGATAGCACTGATGAGGTCAAATTATTAACCATTTTTTTAGAAAGGACAATACCATGCCAAAGAAACTGAGTGAAAAAGCGATGCTCACACAATTGTCTTTTTCTGTTTGGACAGGCAGAACAAAAGACAATAGAGTATCGGAAGAAGTGTTCGTACAAAAGAATGCTGAACATGATACTGGCACTTGGTGGACTCAACTTATACCAAGGCAGTCCATGCGAAACATTCATACTGCTTACGGTAGATGCAAAGCTGTCCATAATAACCTCACACTACCCTGGAGAGACGGCGGGGACCGTATCCTACCCACAGCAATGTTTATGGAGTACACCAAGGCAATGCGAGAAGTCAAGGCAGACTTTGATGAAGCAGTAAACGAGTTTTTGAAGGGTTACCCTGAGATACTTAAAAATGCTCGGAAGCGACTTGGTAGTCTATTAGATGGCAAGTCACTTCCAACTGCTGCAGAAGCCAAAAGGAAATTTGGAGTGCATCAAGAGATATATCCACTACCAGATATTACAGACTTTAGAGTAGACTTAGCAAAAGAAGATGTGGCTGAGATACGCAAACAGATGAAGACATCTATAGATGATACAATAGAAAAGGCAATGACAGGTATTTGGGAGCGGCTTATAGAACTCGTTGAAAAGGTAAAAGAGACTTTGGGCAAGCCCAAAAAGGTTTTTAGGGATTCACTTATAAACAATCTCGAAGACTTCTGTGAACTTATTCCTAAACTCAACCTAACAAACGATTCCAAGCTGGAGTCCTTCAGAAAAGACACAGTACAAAGACTTGCAAAACTGAGACCCGATAACTTAAGGGACGACAAGACAGAACGCAAAGCAGCACACAAGGCAGCGAAGGATGTACTAAAAAAGATGAAAGAGTACACGGGCATATAGTATGTAGGTGAGGGCAGGTTAAAAGCTGCCCAATCCTACATATTATTAACCTATTTTTTGAAAGGGCAATACCATGTCACCAAAGGAACTAAAAAAGACGCTGTTGAAAACAGTACAGGCAGGCCTTCCAGTGCTCATCAAAGGAGCACCTGGTATAGGTAAGAGCGATATTGTTATGCAAGTGGCAGCCGAATTAAAAATGAAGCTGCTTATAAGCCATCCAGTTGTGAGTGACCCAACAGATTTCAAAGGGTTACCTGGAATAGTAGATGGCAAGGCTGAATTCCTTCCATTCGGAGATTTGAGATTCCTAATAGAAGCGAAGAAGCCAACCATTGCCTTCCTGGATGATTTGGGACAGGCACCGGCCGTAGTACAAGCAGCAGCAATGCAATTGATATTAGCACGCAGAGTTAACGGACACAAAATCAGCGACAAGGTTGTTTTCATCGCAGCCACAAACAGGAGACAAGACAGAGCAGGTGTAACAGGTATTTTAGAACCTGTCAAAAGTAGGTTTGCCACCATCTTGGAATTGGAAGCCAACGCAGATGAATGGGTTGAATGGGCAATGGAAAATGATATGCCTGCAGAGTTGATGGGCTTCATCCACTTTAGACCCTCTCTACTCAATACGGAGGAAGCAACGGCAGACATCGTTAATCACCCCTGTCCAAGAACAATGGCTTACTGTGGTAAGTTACTGAAGGCAGGGTTGGCTAATATAGAAATTTTCGCAGGAGCAGTTGGACAAGGTTGTGCGGCAGAACTTATAGGCTTTTTAAGGGTGTATAAGGACCTGCCAAACATCGCAGCCATCCTAACAGACCCAGGAAAAGTAGAAGTGCCTACTGACCCAGCGGCAGTATATGCCGTAGTAGCAGCTTTGGTTGAAAAGGCCACAGAAAAGAATGCAAATAATATCCTCAAGTATGGGCAACGACTTCCAGCAGACTTTAGTGTATTGCTGGTACGGGATATGATTCGCAAAGAACCAAAAATCCAAAACACAAAAGGGTTCATCAAATGGGCAACGGAACATCAAGACATCCTACTGTAAGAAAGGCAGGTATGAAAATGAAGACATTAGATAAAATTCTAAAGGCCCATTCCATACTCATCCTCGACCATCCTTTCTTCGGCAGCTTGGCACTTCGATTAGGCTTAATTGAAGATAATAAATTTGAAACGATAGCTACAAACGGAAAAGATATGTATTATAATTCCAACTTCATCGAAAGCCTAACAACAAAAGAACTCATGGGTGTCTTAGCACACGAGGTGATGCACATCGCCTTAGGGCATCTTTGGAGGAAAGATAAAAGAGAACAAGAAACCTGGGTCTTAGCCGGGGACTATGCCATCAACGGAAATTTGACAGAGGCCGGTTTCAGTTTACCAACAGGGGCTTTCATCGATACAAAGTATCATTCGTTATCAACTGAGGAAATCTACAATCAACTACAACAGGAACAACAGGAACAAAATAGCAAGGACAACAAGAAGGACAAAAAGGACAACAAAGATAACAAGAAGGACGATAACAAAGACAACAAAAAGGAAGACAAAACAGATAGAACCGACCCAGGTAGATGCGGGTCAACCATTCCTACAGAAGACAAAGATAAACAAGAAGAAAAGGAAATGGAAGCAGAATGGCAAGCAGCAGTAAGTCAAGCAGTACAAATAGCCAAAGGTAATTTACCAGCAAGTATCAAAAGACAGGTTCAAGAGATACTCAACCCCTCAGTACCCTGGCATATACTGTTAAGGGACTTCGTAGAAAGAATAGCTCGCAATGATTATGATTGGACACGCCCATCAAGAAGATACATTGGACAGGGTGTCGTATTACCGAGTCTCATAAGCGAGCAGCTTCCAGAAGTTGCCATTGCTATAGACACCAGCGGGAGCATTGACCAAAAGGCTCTATCAAGATTCGCAGCAGAGGCATCAAACGTTCTCGGTAACTACGACACCACAATCAGAATCATATACTGTAACAACAGAATACAAGGTGAGAAAACATACACCCGAGCAGACTTTCCAATGAAATTGAATCCAAGAGGAGGAGGCGGTACTGATTTCCGTCCTGTATTCAATTATATCGAAAAGCAACATATTACACCGGCCTGCTTAATATACTTCACAGATTTATATGGAACCTTCCCCAAGCAGGAACCAGAATATCCAACCATGTGGCTCACCTCAACAAAAGACAAAAAAGCTCCATTCGGAATAACCGTAGAATTCAAAGACTAAAAGAAAGGGCAATACCATGTCACAGAAAGAACTAAAAACAAAAAGAAAAAAATTGATTTGGAATGATGGCTTCAAATCAGATTGGAACAAGAATCCGTTAGTGATTCTTGGAAAGGCACTTAGCACCCAATCCTGGTTCAAAGGTAAAATTGCCTTCTTCGGAGACCTCACCAATGATGTGGCAGAAAAAGAATTCAAGGCAGATAAATATGACTGGCCCCGAGAATTACAAGTACGCCAACAGCATGAAAGCGTCACGGTTAAGGTCACCGTCGAATGGGAGTTTGCCTTAGCAAGATGTGAAATATATCTTAGAGCACCAAGAACCAACAAGTATTATCCTTCCGGCAGCTATAATACCCCAAAAACAGTAAAATCAAGGTATGTGGAAGGGGCACTCGAAAGAATCAAAGAGGCTTTCATAGATGCCATTCCCGAAGCAGTTGTATTACAAGCCGCAAGGATAGAAAAAGAAAAACGAGAAGCAGAAGCAAAAGCCTTCCATACACACCTTTGTGAAGAACTTGGAGTAGAACTAACCAAATACAAGCACCACTTACATTATTATACATATGGAAAAGGCAGAGTCTATACAATGTCTTTTCAAAGAGATACAAAAGATAAAGATTCATTCACCATTGACTATATCACCGGCGATTTCGGTAAGGAAGAAATCAAGCAAGTCATCAAACTCGTTGGGGGTAATCCAAGAGCAATTGCAAGTCGTTTAACAGGTAAAAAAAGATAAGGAGAAAAAAAGATGTCAAGAAATAAACTTGTAAGAATAATTCAAACCATTATAATAATGTTTGTGGCACTGGTCAATGCCAAATTGGCTCAGGAGATGTTTACAAATGAAAATGAAAAGGAGAATTAAAATGAATGCTCCGCCAAACACAACAGATTTCAGAATTCAAATTAGGACACTTATGGAGAGGAAAAAAATAAACATCGCCCAACTCTCCATCAAGGCTAATCTCAGTTCAGGTTCCGTTTACAAGTACCTACAAGGAAAATCTGAGATATATTCAAGTAGTCTTGAAAAATTGTTCAATGTACTGAATGCAATGAAAGATTTATCTAAGTTCAACTCCTGAAAGGAGGAAAGCCATGCCAGTAAACCTATTACAAAAAGATGCAGTAACCGAAACCTACAAAGATATGCAAAACCTTATCAATCAAGCAACCTGGCAATTCTGTGACAGGTATGGAGGAGATTTTGAGGAATTGAGAGCAGAAGCCAATCTCACCTTTGTCCAAACATGCAAAACCCATAAAGAAAATAAAGGGGCCTTTTCTACTTGGCTTCGCTGGTGCATTTGGAAAGAATTATTAAATCATGCTGTTGCATTATACAAGCAAACACACAACACAATCTCGGATAGCGAAAAAATAGAAACCCGCAAAAGTAAAACAAATCAATCCTTCTCACCCTTGGAACTTTTAGATGGATTGCGAGAAGATACAAAAACAGTCATTTGCCTAATATGGAATCCGCCAAAGGAATTAAAAAATGTAAAAACAAACGGTGAGCATCCTTGCCACATGAAAGTCGTTCTAAGAAATTATTTATTCGATTTAGGTTGGACTGGGAGAAGAATTAAGGAATCATTTGAAGAAATAGGAAGGGTTATCAATGCCTAAATTAAGAAGATTTTCTTATCAACTCAAAGCTGTTCGCAAAATAGAGCATTTCAAAGGTAGAGCTCTATTAGCAGATGAAATGGGTTTAGGAAAAACAGTAGAGGCTTTACTATGGCTTAAAAAGTATCCAAAGAGAAAACCTGTAATCGTAGTATGCCCAGCCTTTCTAAAATGGATGTGGGAGGCTTTCGTTCATGATATTCTTAAAATAAGATGTGATGTGCTCCAAGGAACCTCCCCATCAAAAACAGGGTTAATGGGCAAGCATTCTTTTGTAATCATCAATTATGAAATTTTACAGTATTGGGTTCCTTACCTCAAAAAATTAAAACCCAAGGCACTTCTTATGGACGAATGCCATTATCAAAAAACCCCAGGAGCAAAAAGAACCAAAGCCATAAAATCCTTAACCAAAAAGATTCCTTATGTAATAGCAATTGGTGGAACTCCTCTCGTAAATAGACCCATTGAATTATGGACAACCCTCCGACTTCTTCGACCAGACATATTCAAAAGCAAATTACAATATACCATTCGTTATTGTAATCGTAAATGGACACCATGGGGATGGGATGTCAGTGGGGCAACCCATTTGAAAGAGCTACACAAAATACTCAATTCAACAATGATGATTCGAAGGTTGAAAAGAGATGTTCTAAAGGAACTACCGGATAAAACTCGCCACGCCATCCCATTTGAAATTGAGAGAAAAGAGTACGATGAAGCAGTTAATAATTTTATCAGATGGTTGACAAAGAAATCTCCTGCCAAGGCCAAACGAGCAAAAAGAGCGGAACAATTAGTTAAGATGGGCTACTTAAAAAGATTAGCAGCAAAAGGGAAAATGGAAACCGTACTATCCTGGGTTAATACTTTCTTAGAGGAGAGCGATGGTAAATTGGTTTTATTTTGTGTTCATAGAGCAATCATAAAAATTCTTCATGACAAATATAAAGGAATCTGCGTAGTGGTAGATGGTGGGATTACCGGGAAGAACAGGAAAAAAGCTGTTCGTAATTTTCAAACCAATAAGAAGATAAGAATATTTGTAGGTAATATCAAAGCAGCCGGATTGGGACTAACATTAACAGCAGCAAGTACCTTAGCCTTCGTAGAAATGAACTGGACACCTGGAGACCATACTCAAGCAGAAGACCGTATTCATAGAATAGGACAAAAGAATGCTGCCAACATATATTATCTCGTTGCAAAAGATACCATAGAAGAGGACCTTTGTAAGTTAATACAAAAGAAGCAAAAGATACTTACCGCTGCGTTAGATGGAGGATACAACGCAAATCAACTAAACATCTTTGATGAACTCGAAAAAGGATTACGAATTAGAAATCGTCTCTTGGGGAGACATTTAGAAAATAAAAAGATTTCAAAAAAGTGAAGGAAATGACGATAATATAAGAAAAGGAGAATATTATGGATAAGAAAGAAAAAGAAACTTGTGATGCATGTGGAAAACCATCCAAAGAATTTATTCAATGCCTCGATGATAAGTGCTGTCCTTCATGTGCTAAGAAATTCATTGGATTCGAAAAAATGAAGGAATGGGAAACAGATGAATAAAAACCAAGAATTTATAAATGAATTTCGGGGTACATGCTATGAAACCAACTATACGGAATAAAATAAAATTATGGTGGCACTGTCTTATCCATCTTCACTGTGAAGGTACAGAAAGTGAAAAAAGACCTGGAAAACTATTCTTCAAAACCACCGCTATTTATTGTTACACTTGTAGCTATGGAAAGGAGAAAAAGAAAAATGAGAGCCTATGTAATCAAATTTGAAGATGGTGGGTATGGTGGGGGTACTTGGTTGCAAGGAAAAGGAAGTCCTCTAAACGAAGCAATTTTATTTCCCACACTAAAGAAAGCAAAAGAGTCTCAATGTGAGGGGGATATTATAATGGCCGTTTCAATTACCATTGCTTGGTTAGCACCCATTAGAAATTTTAAGAGGAAGAAACAAAGATGAAGAATAAAAAAAATTCGTATAAAAGGCTAATGGATAATGATAATCATTTTGTTGGCTTTCAACGAACCATACATAACAGAACAGAATATATTCCAGCAGGTGCCGACCAATGGCAGCTCGCACCCATTCCCCATAATGAAGATTTTAGTCGCAAAATAGATGTGCCTCCCAGCAATGTAGTCAGTATGAAAAGAGCAAGGCTTAGATAGCAAAAGAAAAGGAAAGGAAAAGAAATGGCACACGGAAAAGAAACATTCAGTCACAAAACTAACGTAGAAATAGAATGCGAATTTACAGACCGCTTAGATTTATTTCTTCACGAAGAGGTAGCCACTGGTACGCATGAGAAGAAAAAATTTAGATTGATTAACACTGGAAGTATTCTCAGACTTGAATACGAAGATAAAAATCTTATCGTAAAAACAAGGGACCTGGTAAACGCACTTATGAATACATTACTCGAAGGAATGGAAAAATCCTGTTTGGAAGAAGAAGATGAAATTCACTGAAGTCTTAAAACAATTAAACGTTGAATATAAAACAGAAGGTAATCATCACTGTCGTCCCGGGTGGATTCAAATCGATTGTCCCTTTTGTGGAAAGAACTCTCACAAATGGCACTTAGGTTATTCATTGGAAGATAATTATCTAAACTGTTGGCGATGTGGTTCACATCAACTTATTGAAACCTTAATAGAAATAACAGGGGACACCTATGACAAATGCAGAAAACTTCTTGGTGATATAGAATCCGTTAGCGTCAAAAAAGAAAAACCAAAAGGTAAGCTAATTCTACCTATGAGTAATGGTCGTTTACAACCCATCCATAAACAATACCTAAAAAGTAGAGGCTTCAATCCTAATAAATTAAAAAAAATATGGGGTATATGTGGTATAGGAATTGCTGCCAAATTATCATGGAGAATTTTTATCCCAATTTTCTATCACGGTAAGATGGTAAGTTGGACAACACGTTCCATCGCTCACAATAATAAAATCACAAGATATATCAGTGCCTCCTTAAAAGAGGAATCCATGCAGCACAAAACGTTGCTTTATGGAGAAGACTATGCCAAAGAGACAATTATAATAACCGAAGGTCCTTTAGACGTTTGGAAAATAGGCCCCGGTGCCATATCTGTTTTAGGACTTGGTTACAATCAAGCCCAAGTTAATCGAATGGTGAAATACAAGAAAAGAATAATCTGTTTTGATAATGATAGCTATGCTCAAGGCAGAGCGAAAAACCTGTGCAACGACCTCTCCGTTTTTCCAGGTGAAACTTTTAATGTCCAATTGGATGCTAAAGATGCCGCTGCCACAAGTGATAAGGAAATAAAGCAATTAAGAAAAGAGTTTTTATAATGAAGAAAACCAAAAGAAAAATCCCCCAAAGGAAATGTTTATTCTGCGGAGAGAATTTCCGCCCAAAATATTCTACACAAAAACATTGTTCCACCTGTAGTAAAAAAGCTCTTGAAGAATACAAAGAAAGAGAAAAAGATAGAAAAAAGAAGACAAAAAAACTAAAAAAGAAGTTAAAAAAAATTGAAGAAGAAAACCTGAAAAACAATTATCCACTACATTATGTTTATATGATACATTGTAGAGGAGGGGCAAAGAAAAACACAAGCATTCATTATTACAAAATTGGTATAACCAACAATCTCCTCCACAAAATATGCGGTCTCCAAATCGCTTGCCCTCTTGAATTGTCACTAAGATTTTGGGCAAGATTCAAAACCAGATATTCAGCAGAAAAGGCCGAAAAAGAAACACACCAATACTTCAAAAAAAATAATATAAGAGGAGAATGGTTTCAATTCTATGACTACGCATACGGAGGTAGAAAAAACCATGATATAATAGGAATAAAAAGGGTTATGAAATACATATCTCAACAACAAAATGTCGTAGAAATAAGTGAGCAAATAAATGGTCTCACCAGATTACACAGCTTAAAAGAAGGAGATAGACACTTTATACAGATATAAGTAAGTTTACCCAAGAGGCGGGTGCTGTATAGGTCGTTTCTGGTTAAGAACGGTCAAAGCAACCCACTATTTACAATTTTCAGTTTTATTTTGGAAAAACAGTAAAAATGACGATAATATAGTAAACGTACTTTTTTGCTTACAAGGAAGTGACCATAAAAATGAATTCGCAGAACAGGTATAAATTACTCTTAAAATACTCCTATTTGGAACCGTTGGATGTGAGCTTTTGCGAGTTCGTAGCATTCAACGGTTTTTTCTTTGTAAAGTTACAAAATAGTACACACACTCTCTTTAGAGAGTGTACTTTTTGATAAACTAAAAAAAATAAGAAATAAAATGTCAAGACACTATGAAAAACAAGATTTATGGGGGAGTAAGAAACAAGTAAATAAATTTGACGAAAGATGTGCATTTCTCCTGGTAAAAGAAATCCAAAGAATAAGAAAAACAAGCAGAAGAACGAAAATAAGTAAATGGATTCCCCAATTCGAGAAATTACGAATTTTAGATGGTATAGAAAGAAGACGAATTAAAGATGTTTTATCTTGGTATATCCTCCATCTGAAAGATAAGTATACACCAAAGATATATTCAGCAGATGGTTTTAGAAATAAGTTCTTCCAAATCGAATCTGCTATGGAACAGCAAAAAATAGAAGAGGAAGATGGCAAGGAAGATTTCAGGGTTGAAACTCGTGAAAAAGGAAATGTGATTACAGACATTATTTACTACGATTAGGAATAAAAAATGGTTAGTAAACAAAATGAAGTTAATTGGAAATGGTGGTGGCAACAAGTATTGGATGGTATTATTCCTGAAAGTATTTATAGGTTTGCTCGTTTGAAGGATAAATGTATGAGACTTCAAGGGAAACTAAATGAAAGAAAATAGAGAAAAGATAAATAAGATATGGAGGCACCGACTTGAGGGCCATCATATAATAAAATTTAAGCACAATGATAAATTTTATCTCTATTGTGATACTTGTTTTCCGTCGAATAAGATTCCTACATGGATGGCAAGGTGTAAAAATGATAATGACAAAAGAAGAAATAATCTGAAAGGGATTACAAATGGCAAAGATAATGATTAGATGTGCGAAATGTGGGAATGAGATTAAGGCTAAAAAAGTGTGTATTGAGGATGATTGTACAATTTTTGTGGTAGAAAGGTGTGTGGTATGCACATTCAATGAACCATGTGAGTGTGATGAATATAAATTTGATAAAGAAGAGGCAGTGCCATTCTAATGATAATGACAAAAGAAGAAATAGCAAAACTTGTGGCTTGTCGTCTCAAAGGTCATACCATATTAAGAAAACGGCCTTCTTTTAATGGTGATGAACCTTTTTGTCTTACTTGTATGATAAATAGACCAATATACAAGCCTCCTTATCATCCCAAACACACCAATTGTAAATGCACGGTATAAGGGTAAGGAGAAACCAAGTGGAACGTAAAGAGAGAAGAAGAAAAAAGAAGAGAATAAAAAAGAGAGAAAAAGTGAGGATAAAAAAGGCAAGGATGGAACGAATGGTTTGTCGTTTGCTGGGTCATCGAATTTTACAGGTCCCGCATGCAACAGGAACCAGCTTTTATTGTTATACCTGTGCAGTGGAAAATACAAAAAAATATTCTATCCGACTATTGAATGGTAGGGCGTTGAATGAGAATTGAAAAAAAGAGCAGTAACGAAGAAAGGTTTATCCTAACCGGAATGATTGTGGACCTTACAGTCCTTGGTCGTATCAGTGCCAAGTGGAAACGAGATATGTTCAAAAGCAGGTGGGCCAACATCATAGCCAAATGGTGCGTTTCCTTTTATCGTAAATATCAAGACGTGCCAATGAATCAAATCGAAAGCCTCTTTGAATCCTGGGCTTCTGAAACAAGTGACAAAGAAACAATTTCCTTAGTAGAGAAATTTTTAGATTCTCTATCCGAAGAGTACGAAGACTTACAGACAGAATCAAATAGTGATTATATTACTGACATGGCTGGTAAGTATTTTAACCGTGTTAAGGTAGAACGGTTAATTGATACCATTCAAGGAGATGTAGATAGAGGAAAGGTAACAGAAGCAATTAACCATACGACATCTTTTAATCAAATTGAAATGGGTGTAGGGGAAGGTATAAATATTCTACAGGATACAGAGGCAATCAAAGAAGCTTTTAAGGCCAAAGGAAAAGCACTTATCAAATATCCAAAAAACCTAAAAGACTTAGGAAAATTTTTCAAAGGAGCATTGGAACGAGATGCGTTCATAGCTTTTATGGGGCCTGATAAGGTTGGTAAGTCTTTCTGGTTAATTGATATTGCCTACAGGGCTATGCTTCAAAGAAGAAAAGTTGCTTTCTTTGAAGCTGGGGATAGTAGCAAAGACCAAATTATGAGAAGGCTAATGACTCGTACTGCAGGGCAGCCTTTATATCCAACCGAAATAAAATACCCAACCTGTATTGGGAGAAGAGGAGATGGGAGTATCAAAATCAAGAGAAAAAGGAAAGTTTTTGAGGAGGCACTTTCCTGGAGGGTTGCTAAGAAGGCATGTGAAAAGGTAATGAAGAGAAAAATTCGTTCCAAAGATTCTTATTTCCGTTTGTCTTGTCATCCTAATTCTACTCTTTCTGTTAGAAGTATCCAAAGTATTATTCAAAACTGGATAAGGGAGGGGTGGGTGCCAGATGTGATAGTTATTGACTACGCGGATATTCTTAGTATGGACCATCCAGGGTTGGAAGGGAGAGATAAAATAAACGAAACCTGGAAGCGACTCCGCTCCTTGTCTCAGATATTTCATTGTCTTGTTGTAACTGGTTCTCAAACTGATACAGGTGCCTATAAAACAAACATCATTACCAAAAGTAATTTTAGCGAAGACAAACGAAAGCTGGCTCATGTTACAGGTATGGTTGGTTTGAATGTAACGGAAAAGGAAAAGGATAGAGGAATAACAAGATTGAATTGGGTTGTCCTACGTGAAAGAGCTTTTAGTGTAGGTAAATGCGTGTATGTCGCAGGATGCTTAGACGTAGCCAATCCTGCAATTAGAAGCACTTTTTGAAAGGGGATTAGAAATGGAAGATACAAGAACTGTAAGAGAGTTTGTGGAGGACCTTTTATCAGATGGAAAGACACCTAAGCAGATTCTTGCAGTGGCTCTTGGTACTCGTTGGGCATCAAATACCAAGGAGATAAAGGAAGTTATTAAAAGTTTTTCTAAAAAATTTAAGAAAAGATTTCAAATTATTGATGAAAAAGACGATAATATAGATAGTGATTAAAAGATTATTATTTTGGAAAGGATAAAAGATGAAACTAATAATCAAGAAAGAAACAGTTGTAAAGCTGTTTGTGGCACTGGGCTTCAAAACAGCTGAAAAGTGGGATGACAAAAGACTCCTAAGTAAGATAACACAGCTTCCGGACTTTGTGGACTTGAAAAACATCAAGAACGCGAAGATGAGGAAAATCCTGAAAAAGATTATGCACGCCGACAAAGTAGCCTTCAAGGGTATGAAGGAGGAACAACCGGAACGTCCAAGCGAAGCAGCTATGAGGGAAACGGAAGGTGGGAAAGTGTCGAAGAAAAAGGCTTCGGAGGACAAGGGTAAGGGCAAGGGCAAGAAAACAACGAAAACAAAAACAGCGAAGAAGCAAGCACCAACCAAAAAGCCTAAAGCCAAAGAAAAGGACGACAAGGATGCGGCGGTGAAGAAAGAAGTCGAGAAGGATGCTTTCGGACGGCGTGCAGGAAGCCAGGGTGCTCTTATTGACACCAAGCTCGGTAAGAAGGCAAAAAGTATCGAGGAAATTGCAAAGGAAAGCAAACTGCCCGTTGGCCGTATTTCAAACCATATGCGAGATTTGCTAAGCAAAGGTTTTGTCATAAAAAACAACGACGGCAAATATCGCATTAAGTAACGAAGCATGGTATTGGCTGCGGTTGGGTGGTGAAAATAAAAGACGAGGTTGAAATCCCTCAGCCACCCAACCATACTTAAGGAGAAGAGATGTTTATTGTAACAAAAAGAATAGAGATAGCAGGTGCACATTCCTTAAACCTCCCCTATGATTCTCCTTGTGGTAGACTTCACGGACATAACTGGATTATTGAGGTGGAGATTTCTACCAATGTATTAAACGAAAACGGGATGGTATTTGACTTTACTGATATTAGTAGAGAGGTTAAACGGTTAGACCATCAAAATATAAATGATGTTCTAAAAGGTATCAACCCAACCGCCGAACATATCGCTGTAATTATTCACGGTAGAATAGAAGCAATAATCCAAGATAGGTATCGAGAAGGTAAAGCAGACCTTTCCACTCACGTATCAAAAGTCACCGTTCAAGAAAGTGAGGGGAATACAGCATGTTATATCCCATAAACGAAATCTTTTATTCAATACAGGGTGAAGGGTTTCATGCAGGCAAGCCAGCCGTCTTCATTCGCTTGGCTGGTTGTAATTTGAACTGCCCTTGGTGTGATACAGACCATTCTAAAAAGATGGAAATGACCGAAGTAGAAATAAAAGAAAAAGCTATCGAGATGAGTAGGAGCACATCCTTGGTGGTAATAACAGGAGGGGAACCTACATTTTACGACCTCCGTCCTTTATCTTTGGTATTGAGTGAGGGTATTGATTCAAAAGATATAGAATACTTCTGCGAAGTGCAAGTAGAAACCAATGGTACAGGTCCTTATGTAAATGAATTGTTAGAAGCAAAGGAGAGATTACATATTTCCTGGATTACTTTGTCTCCCAAACATCAACATAGACCTGAAGATATAGTATTTATGAAATCAGATGAGATTAAAATTGTTTATGATGGTATAATAAAACCAAATCAAATGATAGATGATATGCTTTGGGACAGACTTATCTATGAGAGAGAAAAAAAATGTATGGTATGTTTAGAGTGCAAAGAATTTAGGGATTGCTATTTTATTCAACCATGTTCAGAAAATTATCAACCGGCAGTTGATTTTGTCTTAAAAAATCCTCAATGGAGATTATCAATTCAAACTCAAAAAGTGATAGGAGTCAAGTAATGGAAAGGAAGAACCTTAGTTGGAACGACATTGAAGTCAAAGCTATACAAATAGCAAGGGAAATAAACCAGTTACCAAGTGATAGCACGGTACCCCCCTTGAAAATATATGGTATTCCAAGAGGAGGAATTTTTGCTGCCCAAACTGTCTTTCCTTTTGTGAAGAAGAAGGCCTCTCTTGTAGAGAAGCCAAGTGATGATTGTATATTCATTGATGATATTATTGGCACTGGTGAAACAAGGGAGAAATTTATCTCCGAATATGAATATCCAGGTCTAACTTTCTATGCCCTGGTGGACAAAACCATAGAAAAAGACCTCGTAGGAACTTGGATATCTTTTCCATGGGAGAGAATGACCAACGAAGATTCTCCCACTGATAATATAAGAAGGCTTATTGAATACATAGGAGACGACCTGGAAAGAGAAGGACTAAAAGAGACTCCAGAAAGAGTCATTCGTTCTTATGAAAAGTTATTCGGTGGTTACAAACAAAATCCGACTCATAACATTAAGGTATTTGAGAACAAAGGTTGTGATGAGATGGTCGTAGTCAAAAATATCGAATTCTATTCTACTTGTGAACACCACATGCTTCCTTTTTACGGCAAAGCCCATATTGCCTACATACCAGATAAAAAGATAGTGGGCATATCTAAACTGGCTCGTATCCTCGAAATCTATTCCAGGCGACTTCAAATACAAGAACGGCTCTGCCAACAGGTTACAGAAACCATAGATGTTATGGTAAAACCTAAAGGTTCAGCCTGCGTTCTTGAAGCCTGCCATCTTTGTATGATGTCTCGAGGGGTAGAAAAACAAAGTTCTATTTTAGTAACCTCTTCTTTGACAGGGGTTTTTAAGGAGAGTATCAAAACTCGAAGTGAGTTCATAGCAATGCTAAGGAGATAACAAAATGAAAACAATCGTATGGATTCAAACTATGTTTGAAGGTTTTCATCGTTGGGAAGATGCACCAAGCGATGTGGCTTTCCTTAGAAATTATCATCGCCACATATTTGAAATCAAATTAGGAGTGGTAGTTACTCACGATGACCGAGACATCGAATTTTTTCAACTTAAGAAAAAGGTTGATAAATATGTGAACGAAAAATTTGAAGGACAGCGTTTTTTATTCTCTTGTGAAGCAATAGCCTCTCATCTACTCGAGAGATTTGATGCTTCCTTTGTAGAAGTAAGTGAGGATGGAGAAAATGGGGCAACCGTTTCTGTCTAATAAAGGAAATAGGATAATGGAAAACAGTGAAAAACAAATAGCCCAAACAATAATAGATGCACAAAAAATGAGAGAGGCAAGTTATAACAAAGTATCAGGTCTTTACAAACTTGATACGGAAACATGTCTCATTGCAGCCGGTAAGAAAAATAAGTTATCCCCAAACCTTTGGTGCCTTCTTAATTTGGCGATGCATTGGTGGAATGATATTCAACTTTGGACTGAAGACATTTTGGCCGGAAAGAATATAGAAGAAGAAGTAGCTCCAAAAATAGCTCCAAAAAGGAAGAAAACAAAGAAGCAAAATTAAGGAAATATACCATGTTATTCTATTGCCCACTGGAAAGTTACAAAGAGAGATACACGATGCAGTGGTCTGCTCCTAAAACAGGATGGTTGGAAAGGAATTGGATAAAAGCCAACATTCCTTACATACGAATAGATAGTACAGAAAATAGTCCCTACAAAGAAGATGCCGTCATAGAAGCCGGGTTGGTTTTGGATACACTAAAACGAAATAGACATTGCTGTGAACAAGTAAACCAACTCATGGCTTTAGCTTCTACAGGAATCATCACTGACAATGACGTCATATACTTTGATGACTTTTGGCACTTCAATATACAAGCCCTGGCTTATCATTTTCATATGTTAGGAATTATTCCTAAAATGTATGCCTTTTGCCATGCCCAAAGTGTAGATGAATATGACTTTACTTATCCTATGCGACATTGGATGAGAGATTTTGAAAAAGGTATAGGTAAAATTTTGTCAGGTATCTTTGTAAATTCTAATCTACTCAAACAATTACTCGATGAAGCATGGATAGGTACATATGAAAAGATTCATGTGATAGGACATATCTTTAGTGAAGAAGAAGTAAGAGAAAGATTTCCAAAAAAATTACCACCCAAAGAAAATAATGTAGTATTTAGCAGTAGGTGGGATGATGAAAAAAATCCATTGTTCTTTTTGGATGTGATAAATATAATAATGCGACTTAGACAAGATATCAAATTCATTGTATGTACCTCCTCAGAGAAATTAAAAAGCAATAATCCTACCAATTTAGATGCACTTCAAAAAGCCATGATACAATTTCCTAATAATCTATTCTTGAAAGAAGGATTAACCAAAGAAGAATACTATATGGAATTACTCAAAGCAAAGATACAAATTAACACTGCAAGCCAGGATTGGGTATCCATTGCTTTATTAGAAGCAAGCGTTGCAGGTTGTTTTCCTGTCTACCCAAATTTCCGTTCCTTCCCTCAAGCCTTTAGAAATGAATCCATCTATATGTATAAGACGCTCGTTCCGGAAGCGGCTGCCTTCAAAATATCTAAGGTTATGAATTATCCTTATATGTGGGATGAAAAAAGCCTTCAAGCCCGTGCCTGGATTCACCAAAGGCATAATTCATCCTGGGCAAGAATGATAAATGTAATGATGGAAAAAGATGTCATAAAAGGAGTGGGTTATGAATAAATCGGAGGTTCCATTCAAGACCCCTGTAGACTATTTCAATATAGTCCTTGGTGGGTATTATAACAATATCAATGATTTCAAGGAGTTGCTTGATAAAAGAGGATGGGGTGCTTACGATTGCGACCTGCATATCTATCCGTACACCACTGCACAACCAGCGATGCTAAGTGTGGGTTGTCCCAATCAATGCTCTTTTTGTCCTTCAGCTCAAGTCCATAAAGGTAAAATACACTTTGGAATACCCGAAGTCATTATACCAAAATATGAAAATGAGACTGTTCATTTTATGGATGAAAACTTTTTCTACAATGATATGAATAGAGTGTTACCACTTCTAAAGAAGTACAATATAAAATGGCTTGCAATGTCTGATTACCATAGTACCAAACGAGTGCTAATACAATTTGGCGAAGAATATCTTTTTGATTGTGGTTTGAGAATAGTTGAGATGGGTCTCGAAAATGTTGTTCTCCACAAAAAGGTCCAAGAAAAATTCCACATGAAAAAGATTGCCATCTATTATCTTAACATGACATGCTTGCCAGGAGAAACCAAAGAATCTATACAGAAGAATGCCGATTGGATGCTTGATGTTTCATTGGAAAAGCCCATTCATTATAATAACGGAGTGTGGTATGCGTGTGGCCAATTCTTCTATCCTTATAAGCATGTAAAAGGTGGAAAATACATCGATGGAGACCTTGCACGAGTTAGGCCCACTTGGATTCCTAATACTTTACTTATACAAGATTATGAAATTCTTGACTTAGAAGAGGCCAATTATTGGAGCCAACTTGTTTACGGTATAAAAATGTATCGTCCAAAGATGTCGGGTAATATAGATGATTTTATAAATGGTGACCAGGACAGGGCGGCTTGGTTGCTCAATGGATTGCGATGTGGTGCGATAAAATAAGGAAAGATAAATGATATTCCCATCATTGATTTTAGATTCTGGTGCTACGTTTTTGTATAATAAATATGTCAAGAAGGCCACAAAGGGTGCTCCCGGTACATATATCAAAGACAAAAAGAAGATAGATTTTTCTTTTTACGATGGGGACATATTCAAAGAATTCCGAGAAGGTTACATAAAATTTGTCAAGAAGAATGATAAGTACCTCTATGCTTATGTTAATATGGATATGATAAACAATGCCGAAGGTTCCTACAAATCCTTAAAGTATATGGAGAAGAGAGGTTGTCATCCATTACCTGTATTTCATCTTGGTAACGATACTGAATGGTTGGAACGATATGTGAAAGAAGGATATAAGTTTATTTGCATAGGTGGAATAACCCCTAATCCATATACCACTCTTAAACCTGTCTTAGATAGAATTTGGAAAAACATCTTAACAGATGGGCAGGGAATGCCTATTGTCAAAGTACACGGCTTAGCTTGTACTGCTTATCAATTACTTATAAGATACCCTTGGTACAGTGTTGATTCTGCTACTTGGATAAAATTAGGGGCATGGGGTGGTATTTACGTTCCTCGCAAAATAGGAGGTGTCTTTGATTTCAATAAAAAACCATTTGGGATTCAAGTATCTGAAAAATCATCAAGTCTTGGAAAGAGTGGTGCTCATCTAAACACTATGGTGGAAGGAGAAAGTACGCATATAGAAGAATGGCTTCGGTTTATAGACATACCCTTAGGAGATGTGAGAATTCCTGAAAGACTTATCAATCGACCTTCTCTTATTCCTCTTTCGACTAAAATTCATTATAAGGAAGATGCTAAAATAGGAGTTGTTAATGATTATGAATATAGAATGAAGGCTAATCTTCTTTTTTATCAGGCACTATGCGATTTTCTTCCAAAATGGCCTTGGGCTTTCGCTCCTACTCTTAGAAAAGGATTGTTTCAAGACGTAAACCATCCGGGGTTCTGGGGGAGAGATAAAATAAACGAAACCTGGAAGAGACTGCGTTCTTTGATATTTTATTATTCAGGGTCAAGAAGCAAGTATGTGTCTCCAGAAGATTTATTGGCTCATAAAGAGGCTGGCTTCATGCTAACCTATAGTGATTTTTTTAAGAAGAAAGGTTCCGAGGCAATACGAAGATTCAAGCAGCATAAGGAAAGGGTAAAAAAACATGGACGAAAAAAGTAGTCAAGTATTTGTACCAGATGTTTTGAATAGGCGTGATATCATATCCCACTTCAGAGACTTGATAGACATGGGGCCCTTGCTGGTTTTTGATTGGGAGGAAATAATGCACCAATTTAGAAAGAAACTACATGCATCGGGTTGGGACGAAGAAAATATATGTCTAATGATACAAATTGCTTGTTCAAGGTCCAGGTTCCTGAGCGACCTGCCTCGAATGCCAAAAGACAGGGGTGATTGGTTGGAATGGATACGCAATAAATCCAGATTAAAATAGGAAGGGCCAAAATGAAAAAAGATAACAGACATGCTATTCTTAAAAAACAGCAATTGAAAATGACCCCTTACAATCAGAAATGCTTGGTACGGGATTATTTAGATGGAATGCCCTTGGACAAAATAACCGGAGGTGCTGGTGGAGAAATAAGAAAGGACCAGAAGATAAAAGGAAAAGCCGTAGAGACTGAGGTTTACAAATTATTTGTGGGTGGATTCAAATGTAGAGGCAAGTGGAGAAAAAAGGAACCGTTATTTGATAAGATGTTTAACAGAACAGGCCATCCTTATCATCATGATAAGAGAGAGCGACGAATGATAATACTTACCACCGAACACAAAAGAGAAATAAGTATGGTATCTCGTTTAACCGGTAGGACGGAAGAAGAGATACGAGAATTTTTAGGAATGAACAAAAAATCACTTTTGGATTAAGAAAGGAAAAAAGAGAATGAGAATAAACAGAGAAAAACTTTTGAGTCAATTGGAATCCATCATGCCTGGAATATCTACAAGAGAAATCATTGAACAATCCTCCTGCTTTGTTTTTAAGAATAAGACAGTGATGACGTACAATGATGAGATAGCCTGTACTCAAAAATCTTGCCTCCCCGTTGAAGGGGCTATACAAGCAATGCCCCTTGTTTCTATTCTCCGCAAATTAAAAGAGGATGAATTGGAAATAACAACCAGCAAAGAGGAATTACTAATCAAAGGTAAACGAAAAAAGGCAGGTATTAGAATGGATGCTGAGATACTACTTCCAATTGATTCGGTAGAGAAACCTAAGGGATGGAAGGACCTGCCTGATGACTTTGCCGATGCTATATCTATAGTACAACACTGCTCAGGAAGGGATGCAACCAAGTTCTCTTTGACCTGTGTTCATCTTACACCGAAATGGGTAGAGGCTTGCGATGGGTACCAAGCCGCTCGATATAGAATAAAAATGGATATGGAAAAACCAACTCTTGTAAGGAAAGAATCTATAAAGTATATTGTGGAGTTGGATATGTCAAAATTCAATGAAACAAAGAATTGGATTCACTTCAAAAACTCCTCCGGACTTATCTTAAGCTGCCGTCGTTGGGTAGAAGATTTTCCAAAGCTATCAAAATTATTAAAGGTGGAAGGAACACCAACCAAGTTCCCAAAAGGATTGGTAGAGGCAGTAGAAAAAGCTGAGATATTTGCCGCAGAAAATGCAGAAGATAATCAAGTGACCATCGAACTCAGACCGAACAAACTTAGAATCACTGGTAGAGGGGCTTCCGGATACTATCAAGAGGTAAAGGATATAAAATACAAAGGACCGTCCTTGTCGTTTAGAATAGCTACTGAATTATTCGCAGATTTAATTCGTCATCATAATTCATGCGAAGTAACATCCGACAGATTAAAAGTAGACACTGGAAAATATTCTTATGTTACTGTTCTATCAGTAGTTGATTGAGGTAATAAAATGCAAGACCATTTTTTGTTTGATGATAGTGACCCGAAACAAAGAGGACACGGTTGTGATTCTCTTTCTTCTAAAGACAAAAGATTAAAATTCAAATGGCAATGGATACATCGAAATAGGTTGTCTGGAGTAGGGAAATCAGATAAAAGACGATTACCTTGCCAATGTTCCGAGGCTGTATTAAAAAATGGCTGGTTATTAGAAGCAACCTTTTGGCATTGTGATTATGAAGCAGAGATTCAATATTATGGGAACATGGTTCTCTCCTATCATATCCGCTATGATGAAAAAATAAAAGGGGAACCTCCATTGTTCACTCGACTTGATGCCCAATTAAAAGCAGAACAATTATTTGAAGAGCTGGGTTTAGATATTTTAGACCAAGTTGAAATAGCAGCCCCCAATCCTGCACCACTTTCATATAAAGCATACAAACAATCAACGCAACGCTTACAAGGGGCAAAGGCAAAATGAAAAAAGGATTCTTCACATCATCCAGTTTTCGAAATAAGGAAAAGATTCCTACAACTGCTCGGTGTGGTTTGTGCAAGCTCTATAAGAATTGTAAATCCCCTAAAATGCCACCCACAGGCAAAGGTCGAAGAAAGATATTATTCATAGCCGAGGCTCCTGGAGAAGAGGAAGATAAGCAAAACATCCAATTGGTAGGACGGTCCGGTCGATTACTTAGAAGGTACTTGAAAAAAATGGATATTGATTTAGACAGGGATTGTTGGAAAACAAATGCCATAATATGCTATCAAAAAGGTAACCCAACCCCAGATGACGATATGATAAAAGCCTGCCGGCCGAATCTAATGAAGGCAATAAAAGAATACCAACCTAATGTCATCGTCTTATTAGGAAAGGTGGCTATTAAATCTTTGATATCCGTTTTGTGGAAAGAGGATGATGGAACCGTTAGTAAATGGGCGGGATATAATATCCCTTGTCATAATCCCAATGCTTGGATTATTCCTACTTTTCACCCTTCCTACTTATTAAGAAAAAATGATAAGGTTTTGAATAGACTTTTTAGAAGGCATTTGAAAACGGCAATTCAAAAATCCAAATCCAAACCTTGGAAGACCATTCCTGATTATAAAAGTCAGATTGATATAATTATGAATCCTATCCAAGCGGCTAAAGAAGTAAAAGAAATGATTAGTAAAGGTGGTCCGATAGCTTTTGATTATGAAACCAATTGTTTGAAACCAGAAGGAGAAGGGACAAAGATAATTTGCTGTTCTATATGTTGGAGAGGAAAAAAAACAATAGCTTTTCCTTGGCAGGGGAAGGACATAAAACAAGCAATAAGTCGGTTGACACTTAAATCGTCCATTCCTAAAATAGCAAGTAATATAAAGTTTGAAGACAGATGGACAAGAGTTAAGATGGGACATCCTGTTAAAGATTGGTGTTGGGATACTATGATAGCCGCTCATGTTTTAGATAATTCTCCTGGGGTAACGAGTCTCAAATTTCAATCTTTCGTATTATTAGGAGCAGAATCTTATAACGACCACATAGAACCATTTCTAAAACCAAAAGGAAAGAACAGATTCAATCGAATACACGAGATAGATTTGAGAGATTTATTATTGTATAATGGATTAGATTCGCTGCACGCATTTCATGTTGCTCAAAAACAGATGAAACTTTTTAGAAGAGTAAAGAACCAATGAAAAAAATACCTTTGACTCAAGGAAAAGAAGCCCTTGTAGATGATGAGGATTATAATCTTCTAAATTCCTTCAAATGGCACGCTAAAAAAAGTAAGGTGAGTTGGTATGCCGTGAGGATGGAAAATGTTAGGAGAGTAAGAGGTCTGAAAAAAGAAGCAAGGGAAAGGAAAAAAAGAAGGGTAATACGCATGCATAATGTTATACTACAAACACCAGAAGGACAAATACCCCATCATAAAGATAGTAATGGATTGAACAATCAACGCTATAATTTGCAACTTTGTTCCCAAATAGAAAATAATCAATACGCAACAGATAAAAGAAAAGATGATATTCCTTTTTAGGAAATATGATGGCAGTATATGTAGATGAAATGCAAGCCTGTATTACTAACTCCAAATGGAGATACAAAACTGTATGCCATATGATGGCGGATACGTTAGACGAACTTCATTTAATGGCTATTGTAATAGGGCTTCAATATACTTGGTTTCAAAAAAGTAGATTTCCTCATTATGATTTGACAACAAGTAAAAGAAAACTTGCTATCAGAAAGGGAGCCGTTTTCAATGACTCCTATAGAACTTATAAAACATTTTAGAAGGAAGTAGTTAGAAAATGAATATATTTAGGAATTCTACTTTTTTGAATATAGATTTAGTAAAACCAAGATATATTGCCCTTTGTTTCTTATGTAATAAATGTTATCTCGTTCATTGGCCAACATCTCGCTGTAAACATTTCCCTAATTGGAGTTGTCCTTGTTGTGATAATGGACTGGAGATTATTAAAATAAATAATAAAATAATGAGAATGCAAAAGAATGAAAAGAAATTCGTATTTAATATAAAATCTTTTGCATCTACCAAACTTTTATCTCACAAAAGAAAAAGAAGAAGTTTATTTGATTGATAAAAAATGAAACCGATAACTGATAAAGGTTACAAACTATTGCACGAGGGCTGCATTGCTCTATCTCAAGTAGAAGCAAATGGGATGAAGATAGATGTCAAATATCTTAAAAGAGCTATCACTCATACCAAAGATAGAATAGAAAAAATAACTCTTGAGATGCAAAAGACTGATATCTTCAAGAAAGTATGGAGGAGAGAATTTGGGGGAAGAACCAATATGGGTTCCAGGGAGCAATTGGGCAAGGTATTATTTACTGTGATGGATTATCCCTGCCCAACTTATACAAAAACAGGAAGACCTAAGGCAGACGGTGCCGCTTTGGATACAGTCGATTTGGATTTTGTTAGAGATTTTATCAAATTAGAAAAACTTAAAAAAGCAAAATCAACATATTTAGAAGGAATACTCCGTGAAACAACAGCAGATGGGTTTATTCATCCATTTTTTAATCTTCATATACCGCGAACCTATCGTGGTAGCAGTGACCATCCTAATTTTCAAAACATTCCTGTTAAAGACCCCAAAATAGCAAAACTGGTTAGAAGAGCTTTTATTGCAAGACCTAATCATCAAGTGGTTGAAGTAGATTTCGGTGGAGCCGAAATTTGCAATGCCGCCTGTTATCACAAAGACCCCAGAATGGTTGCGTACATAAAGGACAAAACGAAAGACCTGCATAGAGATATGGCTATGAAATGCTATATGATAACTAAAGGACAGGTGTCTTGGGACGCTCGTGATACTGGAAAGAATATGTTTGTGTTCCCACAATTCTATGGTGACTATTATGTTCATTGTGCAAAGAATATGTGGGAGGCAATAATTCGTAGACATATAAAAACCAATGATGGTTTAAGTCTTATAAAACATCTTAAAAGAAAAGGAATTTATAAATTAGGTAATTGCGACCCTGATAAATCTCCTATGAAAGGAACATTTGAAAAGCATGTTCAAGAAGTAGAGGATATCTTTTGGAACAAATGGTTTAAGGTTTACGCACAATGGAAAAAGGATTGGTACTATGATTATCTTAGAAGAGGATATTTTGATACCTTAACAGGTTTTAGGATTGAAGGGCTTTATGGAAGAAACGAAGTCATCAATTATCCTGTGCAAGGTTCGGCTTTTCATTGGTTACTATGGTCTCTAATTCGTATCCAAAAGCTATTGAAAAAATATAAAATGAGAACTTTGATTGTGGGTCAAATTCACGACAGTATCGTGAGCGATGTTTTCAAGAAGGAACTAAGAAACTATTTGGAGATTACAAAACAGGTAATGACCATCGACATTCGTAAACATTGGAAATGGATTATCGTTCCTTTGAGTATTGAAGCTGAGGTTGCTCCCGTAGGTGGCTCCTGGTATGAGAAAGAGAAAATGAAAATATGATTATCACAATGACAATAAATACGGAACAAGAAAAACTCAAAAGATGTATAGCAGCAGCATGGCAAAATAGGAATGGAGATGAACTGCCAATAGAAGACATAAAAGATTTTGCTATCAGGGATGAAGTTACAAAGACTGATATAGAGAATATGCTATTGGGTTCTTCTTTAGGAGAACTGGTAGAATTAGATAAAGTTGAAATGAAAATTACAGGATGAAAAGGAATAACAAAAAATGGAATTGTATAAAAAATACCGACCTAAATCACTTGATAAGGTTATAGGACAAAATAACTCTATCAAGGTATTAAAATCCTTTCTCAAAGGAAAGTCATTACCACACACTCTACTTTTCAGCGGCCCAAGTGGATGTGGTAAAACGACACTTGCCAGAATATTAAGAAAAGAACTCAAGTGTGGTAAGTACGATTTCAAAGAGATAAATGGAGCAGACAAGGCTGGCGTAGATGATATGAGAAATATCCGTACTGATATGTGGAAAGCTCCTATCGCAGGTAAGTGCAGGGTGTGGTTAATAGACGAGGCCCATAAAATAACAAGTGCTGGGCAGGATATGTGCCTTAAGATGCTTGAGGATACCCCAAGTCATGTTTACTTTATGTTGGCTACAACAGACCCTCAGAAACTAAAAAAGACAATAAGAACCAGGTGTACAGAAATTGCCGTTAGAAGTCTTACTAACAAATCTATTCTCAAAGTGCTTTCCTACGTCTGTAAAATGGAAAAGATAAATTTATCAAAAGACGTTGAAAACAGAATAATAGAAAGCAGTGATGGTTCAGCTCGTAAAGCTCTTGTCTTTCTTAATCAAGTAATGAAATTGGAAGACGAAGAAGATATGATAGAAGCTATTAAAGCTGCTACCGCCGAAGTACAGGCCATTGCCATAGCAAGAGCACTACTCAATCCACATACAAAATGGATAGCAATGACTAAAATACTAAAAGAGACCTTAAACGAAGAGCCGGAGCAAGTCAGGTGGATGGTTTTAACCTATGCAAGAAAAGTCTTACTATCTGGAGGAACACTTTCAAGCAGAGCTTACTTGGTGATAGATGCTTTTCGTGACCACTTCTATGATTCTAAGCATGCTGGTTTAGCGGCGGCTTGCTTTGAAGTAATTGTAGCGATAAAGGATTAAATGGAACTTCCAATAGGAAAAATAATTCACGGTGATTGCAGGAAGATACTAAAAAGAATGCCTCCTGTTGATTTAATTTTGACAGACCCTCCCTATGGAATAAATTATACCAAGATACAAGGTACTCGCCGAAATGAGAAAAAAAGGAAAAAAATTGTAGGGGATGAAAAACCTATGAATTTTACCTTTCTTTTTGATAGGCCAGAATTAAAAATTATATTTGGGGCAGAGAATATTTGGAATCAAATTCCAACTCATGGTAGATGGCTATGTTGGGATAAAAGAGTAACTGCTGGTCCAAAAATGATAGGGAGCAGTTTTGAGATTGCTTGGATAAGTAAAGAATCAGGTTATTATAAAATGTATAAAATACAACATGGAGGATGTGTGAATGCCGACTCAATTAGAGGTAATAATCAACCTCGTTATCATCCTACTCAAAAACCAATAAGGTTAATGGCGGCAATTATTAGAGATTTTTCTAAACCTGGAGACATTATCCTTGACCCATTCGTAGGTAGTGGAACAACTTGCATAGCAGCAGAAAGGGAGGGTAGAAGATGGATTGGTATTGAGATTGATAAAGAATATTGTGAAGTAGCAAGGAAAAGAGTAGAAGTAGAAAAACGAAGACCGAAATCTTTGTTCTAAATTTTATTTTTATTTCAGAAAAACCGCGAAAATGACGATAATATAGATATAGAAAGGAAGAAATACTATGGAAAATAAAATGGAGTTTGATTTTTTCGATATAGATATAAATAGGCTTGATGAAGAATGGATAAATCAACCCAAAATCTTCTTCAAGTATGCTTCTAAATTAGCAAATGCTCATAGGAGGGAATCACAGGCAAGGGCAGAAAGAGAAATAGTAAAAGCCGAAATTGATTTGAAGGTGCGGGAAAACCTAAAGAGGTTCAAAATCGACAAAGTCAAATTAACAGAAGCAGTTATCCTTGGGGTCGTATTTAGGCAATTGGCATATAAGGAAGCACAAAAAGAGAGATTGAGAAGAAAGCATAAGACAGATATTTTACAAGCGGCTGTAAATGCTTTGAATCATCGTAGAAGTGCCTTGGAGCGGTTGGTTAGTTTGCACGGACAGAATTACTTTTCTACCCCAAAAGCAATTGATACAAACTCTAAGCCGATGGTGGAAGATATTGAAAACAAAAACAAGAAGAAACGCAGACAACAAGGAAAGAAAAGAGGCAAGAAAAAATGATTTGCGAAGTTGAAAACTGTGATAAACAAGCGACGGTGTTCGTACGGGATGCTAAAGAAGTGCCCCCCAAAGGTAACGAATGGCGGCGTTTTGAACCCATAAATCCACCGCATTGTTTTTGTGAGGAGCACCAGAGGGATTCTATAAGATATCCGCTGTTTGGTAATCCTGAAATAATAAACAGCGAGCCGAGTCCCTACGGGCCAAAAAGAAAAGAGGCATGAAAAAATGAGTGAAGCAATCAAAATTTTGCTTATCACTATCATATTGCCTTTCCTTGTCTACTTCTGCATGAAATTTGGAACGATTGCTTTTTACAAAGCAAAAGAATTCATTGAGAAGGAAAAGAAACACTAATGGTTTATTTTGAAAGGAGTGCATTGTATGGCAAAGAAGAGACGTGAGAAAAAAAGAAGAAGTGTAGTAGATGCAACAAGGAGGCGTAGAGAAGAAGCCGAGCAGGGCTTTGGGCCTTCATTCCTTACAATCCCAGAAGGAATGAAAGTCTTCGGTTTGAAGTCGACCAAAACCGCAAGGGTGGATATTGTCCCTTATGATGTCGGGGAAGGTAATCCGAAAGCCGACGAAGGCGAACTGTACTGGGAAAGAACTTTTTACATTCATAGAAACATCGGACCGAATCAGGATTGGGTGATTTGTCCGGCTCGTACCCAGAAGAAAAAATGCCCGATTTGCGAGTTCATCGCCAAACTTCAGGGAGACCCCGATGCCGACGAAAGCCTTATCAAAGCCTTACGTCCAAGTAAAAGAATGATTATGAATACCATCGACATGAGTGACGATGCCCGTGAGATTCAAATATGGGAAAGTAGTCATGCCTACTTTGGCAAAGCAGTAGACGAGGCCTTACAAAGTGCCTACGAAGATGACGATGACAACCTGGATAACTTCTGCGATGCCGAAGATGGTTACTACCTTAAGATGGTAGTAGAAACTGGCTTCCAAGGAAAAGGCTTCTCAGTAGAAAGAGTAGACTTCAAACCGAGGAAAGAAGACCTTGACGAAGAAACTATGGAACAAGCCGTTTGCTTGGATGAATTACTCATTGTCAAGAGCTACAAAGAATTGAAAAAGTTGCTTCTGGAGGATATGGATGACGATGACGAAGATGATGACGACGATGAGGATGAAGCCGAAGCCGATTCCAAGAAGAAGAAGAAAGGCAAGTCTAAATCAAAGAAAGGCAAATCCAAG
>SDBU01000302.1_pt1 | contig 70329 bp, 67 predicted proteins | sample 2277071 | NCBI WGS metagenome assembly SDBU01 (sample SAMN10397929, study PRJNA504765) | marine sediment metagenome | isolation source: marine sediment core GS08_GC12, 126 cmbsf | place: Arctic Ocean: Gakkel Ridge, Loki's castle | collected 2008 | reverse complement strand
AAGCTGTTATTTTCGCTCATTGAAATCTCTCCACTACATCTTGACTGCTGGTGGTACCCACTCATGCCGTATCTTCTTCCGTAAGTATGGGATTGCCAGGGCTGCGATTACAATCAGAGCCGTAATCAGCTTTAAATTTGTCGGTGGGAGCCCTAGTCTAAGAGCTATACCGACAAATAGACGATAGGCAAAGGTACCGCCGACTACGGCTAGAAGAATAGTTGTGATTTTCCGTGGCCGGAATATACCCTCGCCAATTATTACTGAAGCTAAACCCATGACAATCATACCTATTCCCATGCCCACATCAGTGAACCCCTGATTTTGAGCGACCAGGGCTCCAGAGAGAGCAACGAGACCGTTGGAGAGTGAAACGCCCAGTAATGTGGTCATATTAGTATCAGATCCCAGACCGCGTACCATTTGTTCATTGTCACCCGTTGCTCTCAGTGCCAGGCCAATCTCAGTATGTAAGAACCAGTTCAAAATAAACAAGGTGACTGCGGAGAGCACCACCATTACTATGATGGATAAATTGATATTAGCTCTCATTCCAAGTACTTGCGCAACGTGATCAAAGATAGTTATCTCACGCAGGAGCGGGATGTTAGAGCGTCCCATAATCATCAGGTTTATGGAATATAGCGCTACCATCATCAGGATACCGGCCAGCAGGGCATTTATCCTGAGCTTGGTGTTAAGCAGGGCGGTGCTTAATCCGGCGCATACGCCAGCCGCAAGTGCTCCCAGTGTTGCCAGCCATGGGTCAGTCCCGTTTATTATGAGGACGGCAGCTACAGATCCTCCAAGAGGAAAACTACCATCTACGGTGAGGTCGGGGAAGGAAAGCACGCGGAAGGTGAGATATACGCCTGTCGCCACAAAACCGTATACTAATCCTTCGTATACGGAGATGGACATAAGGCCCGTAAAAAAATCCAAGCGTGCTTTCCCCCTCTCTTTTAAGTCCGGCTGGAGTTTTTCTTATTTGTTATTCGGTTTTAGCTTCTGATATTTTTAATTCTTATTTCTCGTATGTGGTTACTGCCATATCTAACAGCGCTTGCGGGATAGTTACGCCCATTCTAGCCGCAGCGGCAGTATTTACGGAAAGGCTGATAATCTCACCCTTTTCCACAGGGATACTGACAGCTCCGTCATCTGCCTCCAGTACTCTGGCTACTATGTATCCGGTCTGAACGCCAATGTCATAATAGTTAAAGCCATAGGCAGCAATTCCACCTCTCTCGATTGATGGTTCATCAGAGGGGAAGAATGGTATCTGATTATCCTCACAGACGCCAATTAACGCTTCAAGGCCGGAAACAACAGTATTATCAGTACCAACCCAGATAGCATCTACCTGTCCAACTAACGCTTGAGCTGCTGCCAGAATATCGGCACTGGTGGATACGGTTTGCTCCACGACCTCAATGCCCAACGCATCACAGGCTTCTATCAGTTTGGTATTGAGGAATACTGAGTTAGCCTCACCCGCATTATAGAGAGTGCCTATCTTTTTCACATTGGGCACTATCTGTGTGATGAGTTCAACATCATCTTGTACCACTATCATATCACTCACGCCGGTTACATTCTCATCGGGATGGTTCTCCCAGTCAACTACCATATCCGAACCGACCGGGTCCGTAATCGCGGAAAAGATAACCGGGATATCCGTTCCTTTGGCGGCACTGATTCCAGCCTGAGCATTGGGGGTGGCAATACAAACGATGGCATCTACCTTGTCGGAGACGAATTTCTGGGCAATTGAAGCAACTAGGCTCATATCACCTTCGCTATTCTGGTAATCAATTTCCAGGTTATCTCCCTCGACATAACCCTTCTCGGCCAGTCCGGCAATTATACCTTCTCTGGTAGCATCCAGTGCCGGATGGGTTACTATCTGGCTGATGCCAATCTTATACTTCATTGTTGGCCCGCAACCGCTCGTAAACGGTATTGCTAAGGCTAACACCAAACAGATACCAACTAGTTTTATTAGTCCTGTTCTTTTCACTCTAAAAACCTCCTGTAAAAATTTTATTACGCTTTTCCCTAAGCACCAACTACATAAAAACCACCCCCTTTACTTATTAACCTCGTTTTCAAAGAAGCCTCCTCATTACTTTGACCCAGAACAAAAACTTAATACGACTCAAAACTCTCTCAGTTTACCCAAGACCTCGTTGAAGGTAGGCATACATTCTTGTTCTTATTAACATATCATTTATGATTAGAAAGATAAACTAGTAACTTAAATTACCACTTCAGGGCTATTCTTGCAAGGGCCTATTAAGCCGCTATGTGTATTGGGATATTAACCAGAAACCAAATATGAGTGTAGTTACTACGGTACCTAATGCTGTCGTCTTTATACTATAAGATTATTACACATATTTCTTATATCTGAAAAAACCAGCCAGGAAGAGTAGGCTAAAATAAAACTACCTAATGCGTTTTTTCTAAAATAGGTAGTTTAACCTCTTCTTTCAATGCCTTTTTGTAAAGATCCTTATAAGGACAAGCGCTAACAATACAGTTGCTCAGGTGAATTACCTTAGCACCCTTTTCCTTAAGTCTCAGGGCTCGCGCTACAATTTTGTCTGCCTTATTACGGCCGCAACCGCCGCAGGTGTCAAAACCAATAAGTTCAATATCATCAATTCCTTCAAACTGCCCTGTCCTGTTCCGTATTGCCGGAAAGCAATTGTACCCGGCGCAATCTTTGCTGTATTCCTCGCAACGGATGATACCTATTTTCATTATAAAACTGCACCTCCTTTTACAAGATATTATATGTTGTTTACACGTAATTTGGCAAGCAGCCGAGAGGACCAATTCTAAGCTAAATTACTACGGTAAGTATAATGAAATCTGAAAACAGAATTCAGGGTGAAGAGAAAGTAGCGTTTAGGGAAATGGCTTCACCTGTAGATAGATTAATAGGTTAGGTAATTGAGGGCTGAAGACAGTTTGAAATTCTGTAAGACACCAATGTCTTGAGTTATTAGATAAGATTATACAGCAATTTATAGTATATAATATAGGTCTGGCCAACAAAATTGTGAGTAGCTTATAATCAGAGAATATTTAAAGAGAGTGCAATTAATTCTGATGTGTAAAAAATTCGATATATATGTAATAAAAAGGGCTGTTACTGACTGGGGAAAAGTTCTCATATTACTCCTGGATGAAGCTGTTATAGTGGCGGGGATTATCTTTGCATTATGGTTTTTTAAAATCAAAATTCCTTTACCGATTACAATTGCTATTGCGATGATAGGTGGCATATTCGTTTTCATAATACATGTTGCCGTAATATCCAGTTTTCACAGGAAACAAGTTACTGGCCGAGAAGGAATGACAGGACTACAAGGTAGAGTTGTAGAACCGCTGACTCCGTTTGGAACTGTTATTGTTAATGGTGAGTACTGGAAAGCCAAATCGGTTGGTGGAAACATAGCCGCTGGTGGGGAGGTGGAAATTTTAGAGGTGAATGGTCTTACGCTAATGGTTAAGTCTAGAGACCAGTAATTGGGGGGTTAGCATTGTTCGAGCCGGGATATATTGCTCTGTTCCAGTCTGATGAACTGAGGCGTCGGGCTGATGCATTAGAGGCACGGTTGAGTTCATGTGATATTTGTCCCAGAGAGTGTGGAGTCAATCGATTGGAAGGTGAACTGGGGTTTTGCCATTCAGCTTATCTCCCTATAGTTTCTACGGTTTGTGCTCACCATGGAGAGGAACCAGCAATTTCAGGAAGCAATGGTTCAGGAACAATCTTCTTTGGTAACTGTAATATGAGGTGCGTCTATTGCCAGAATTATCAGATTAGCCAGGATTGGACAAGGCAACAATCCAAAGAAATGGATTTCCATGCTCTGGCTGAACGCATGCTCTACCTTCAAGATGAATTAAGATGCCATAATATCAACTTTGTTTCCCCTTCGCACTTTGTCCCTCAGCTAGTTCGGGCGGTGCTGGAGGCAGTACCTATGGGGCTTCGGCTACCACTGGTCTACAATACCAGTAGTTATGATTCTATTAAGTCTTTGAGTGAACTTGATGGGATAATAAATATCTACCTGTCCGATCTGAGGTATACGTCTGATAAATGGGCCAGAAAATTGTCCCAGTCACCAGACTATGTGAAGTATGCCCGTATCGCCATTCAGGAGATGCATCGACAGGTTGGGGATTTGGTACTGGATGAGGCTGGAGTGGCTCAGAAGGGACTGATTGTGCGCCACCTTATACTTCCCAATGGCTTGGCAGGTAGTGAAGATTCACTCACTTGGTTGGTCAGGGAAATTTCTCCTGCAGTTACAGTGAGCATCATGTCTCAATACTTTCCAGCACATCGGGCTTCGCGGATTCCTTATATTTCAAGAACAATCTTACCGTCAGAGTATTCAGAGGTTATTGAGTTAGTTAATAAGTTAGGGTTGGAGAATGGTTGGCTGCAAAAGATGGGAGCTGCAGAGAATTACCTGCCTGATTTCAGCTGTAAGGACCATCCCTTCGACTCGACTGTGGATAACCTGAGAGGAAGTTAAAGATTTATTATAAAAATAAAAACCTGTTTCATGTACAACGTGACCTGTGAGACTCAGCTACGGCTAGATAATAATAGGATTTTGGGCTTTACTTTCTTTTCCGTTTGGTAAAAGCAAAACGGATCTTCAAACCGTTACGCTTATCCTTCTTATTTACATTCTCAATAAAGGTTTTTAAGTCTGGAAGGGGTTTATCATTCATGGCAGTTTCTTTTTTCATAGCTCTTAATTATAGCACATATTTGAGGTCAAAACTACGTATGATGTTATTAGTAGTCTAGCTTACTCTCTTTGGAGGCGGAGAAATATAAAAGGGAGACGTTATCCTCTTTTAAACGCCCTGATAGATTTGATTAACAATAAGCGAGGTTAGTAGGGCTAATCCTTTTGAATTACAGATGGCATTAGGACATTCTACACTGGAGATGACAAGACGTTATACTCAGGCTTTAGGATTTGAGGATAATTTGAAGCTATTTTCTTCTATTAGCGCTTAAGAATTCTCATCTAACCATTCAGCAACATCAATCGTCATATACGGGATTCCTTTGGTGAATGTCATCCCTGTGGTAAATACTATCTCTTTGTTTCCCATCTCTATGGCACAAGCCTCTTTACAATGCCAAGTACCACGGGTATCTCTCTCAAAGGCATCTGTAGGTGATTTTTTCTCCTCTATAATGTCCTGCAGTACCAGGTCATCAAGGAATCCATTATCCCGTGCAATCTTCTCCTCACTCCTTATCGCAGCCTCTTTATTGCCATATGGAGCTCTCTCAATCCCACCGTCCCACAATTCCTCAACTTTCCAAGTAATTTTTCCTTCGATTTGAACTACACGATAAGCTTTCTTATTGGTTTCTTTCTCTCCCATTTTATACTCCTTTTATGTGGATAAAAGTCATTCAAAATGTTGGGACTTGAGTTTAGTCTTTTACTGAGAGTTTGTCAAGAGTCGTAAAAACGAAGTGGGCATGGGCAAGTGGAAATCACTGGAGATGACCGGACGTTATACACAGGCATTAGGGTTTGAGGATGTGTTTAAGAGGCATGTGATAACGTTACCAGTGGATAGACTGATACATTAGGTAATTGAGATTTGAGGATAGTTTGAAGCTACATTCTCACATAGTAAGCTGAAAGTAATAGTGAATGCGGAATGTGGTTACAGCCTCTACCCTTGAGTGAACTATTCCGAAGTCGGCTTGCCCTCTCCAAATCTATTTGGCTGAGTTTACTATGCAGCCTCACCGCTGTCTTCAGTCTTAGTCTCAGTCTTAGTCTCAGTCTCAGTCTCAGTCTCAGTCTCAGTCTCAGCCTCAGCTTGGCTATTCTCAGTTCCCGCAAGCTTAACTTTGACTGCACACGGACGACCATCACGCCCCTGCCCTTTCTCAAATTCCACTTCTTGCCCTTCACGAAGGTTATTAAATTCCACTCCTTCAAGCTCGGAGCGATGGAAGAAGAGGTCTCCTTGCTGCTCTGTCTTGATAAATCCAAAACCACGGTCCGTGAGCCGTCCGATTATACCTTTAGCCATATTGATCCTCCTTTTAGACTTGAGTCTAATCCTCTCCGGAGACTTTGTCAAGAATTATGCAAATAGGGAATCCGTTGTGCCTATTAATAGAGATAAGCCAGGTCAGTTAGATTTGAGTCCTAACCCAGATATCAAATCTAAGCGTAATTACTACGGTGATTATAATGAAATCTGACAACATCAATATATAGCCTTCCTAAAGTGCCTAAGTACTGTTCAGTTTTCCTCTATAGTTATTTCTGCTATAGTGTCACCATTCTCAATTGTTTTAAGAACATCCATTCCGTCTACTAGTTGACCAAATACCGAGTGCTTACCATCAAGATGGGGTTGTGGAGTATAAGTAATGAAAAACTGTGAACCATTCGTATTCGAGCCAGAATTCGCCATTGATAGAGCCCCGATGACATGGGTATGTTTAGTAAATTCATCAGCAAATTTATAACCGGGGCCACCTGTTCCGGTTCCGGTGGGGTCTCCTCCCTGGGCCATGAAGTCAGGGAGAACACGGTGGAATGTAGTGCCGTCATAGAATCCATCACGTGCCAGAAATACGAAGTTATTCACCGTTACTGGAACATCGCTAGCAAATAACTCTAGCACTATGTTGCCCTTCTCTGTTTCAATGGTAGCAGTGTATTGCTTGCTGATATCAATTGTCATTGGTGGTGCTGCTGAGTAACTCATAAGCTTTAGTCTTGGTGCTGGCTCTGAAGGTGTAGTAGCACACGATGTCAAAAGAAGTGTTACTAGAACTAGGATAGAACCAGCTATTCGGAATAAACTCCTGTTTACCACGAATCTTCTTTCTCCTTTCTCATAATCTTATTGCATTGTAACATTTTTTCTATATCTGGATCACCTATTTTCACACATCCTTTAAACTTCTGTCAGGAGGTAATTGTGTTGAAGTGGTTTTTATGTTGGGACTTGAGTTTAGTTCTCCCATGGTATGCTGTTAAGCTGCAAGTGACATTTTAGCCGTAAATTCGCCTTTCTTGTGATATAATTACTTGAGTTACATACTACTAAAACATCACTAATTAGTGCCCCATTAGATTGGTTCTACCACCATTGCAAGCTATCGTCTCCGCATTTATGAAAGATGCATCATCTGAAGCTAAAAAGAGAGCTAAGTGTGCAACATCCTCAGGAGTACCAAGTCGCCCAAGAAGACAAGCCGCCTCACCAACTTCAATAAAATGCTTTACTTGCTCTGGTGTACGGTGGGCATGAACAATATTGGTTAGAATTCTCCCCGGTGCAATCGCGTTAACATTTATTCCATATGGTCCAAATTCTCTAGCGCTAGCCTTGGTGAATCCAACTATACCAAATTTAGAAGTGACGTAATCGCTTTCTTCCACTTCAATGGCACCTAGAGCTGCTGTAGATGTAATATTAATGATTTTCCCATATTTTTGTTCTACCATTTGCTTAGCTACAGCTTGCGTGCACAAGAAAACCCCTTTGAGATTTGTATCTAATACCAGGTCCCAAGAATCCTCTGTTAAATCCACAATAGGCATACCGCGGCTAATTCCAGCATTATTTACCAGGATGTCAATTCTGCCGAATTCGTCTATTACTTTTTTCACCATGCTAGCTACCTGCTCTTTGAAACATACATCGGTAACTATAGCCAGTGAACGTCTCCCTGCTGCCATAATCTCGTCACGTACTTTCTCGATGTTGTCTTTGTTCCGGCTGCAGACTACAACATCAGCCCCAGCATTCGCAAATTCTAAAGCCATAGCCTTTCCTAATCCGGTACCACCACCAGTGATGATAGATATCTTACCTTCCAGTTTCATTTATTTCCCCTTTCAGTTTCGGTTGAGTTCTTCTGAGTGATTTGAGCTATAACACTTAATCGTAGCAGCTAAATGATGAATTGTTCAGTATTCGTGTTCGTTCAGTTTGTATCCTTCTTAACTGAATAAATTCGAGGTAGTGTGGACATTCTACTCCTAAAAATTGATTGAATCAATAGAGTGAAGTCTTGACCTTGTTCAAACTTTCTATTAAAGTCGCAGAAATCAATCAATAAACAAGCTGAATTTAGACTCTACAGGAGGCAATATGATACAATTAAGCGTGATAACGACTGGCAGTCAAAAGGTAGCGGGTTCGAATCCCGCCAGCTCCACCACTAATTAGAGTGATTTGGCTCTTCGCTGTTGACATTTTGGGGCGGAGGGCTTTTATTTAGATAGGGAAGATAGATGATAGCTGAATATAACCCACAAGAGATTGAGAAGAAATGGCAACAGAAATGGGCTGAGGACAAGCTGTATGAGGTTACTGAGGATAACATTAAGCCCAAGTGGTATGCCCTGACCATGTTTCCCTATACCTCGGGGGACCTCCATATCGGACACTGGTATGCTATGGCTCCGGCTGATGTTCACGCCCGCTTTAAGCGAATGCAAGGCTATAATGTGCTTCACCCTATGGGTTTTGATGCTTTTGGGCTGCCGGCTGAGAATGCAGCTATCAGCCGCGGTATTCACCCTTTCACCTGGACGATGCAAAACGTAGACAATATGCGCCGTCAACTCAAAAGTCTAGGTGCTATTTATGACTGGAGTCGAGAAGTAATTACCTGCTTGCCTGATTATTATAAATGGACACAGTGGTTCTTCTTGAAGTTGTATGAAAATGGTCTAGCCTATCGGGGAAAGGCTCCGGTTAACTGGTGCCCTCATTGTCAGACAGTACTGGCTAATGAACAGGTAGTAGAGGAAGGGTTCTGCGAGCGCTGTAGGACGGCAGTCAGTCGGCGTGATTTAGAACAGTGGTTCTTTCGCATTACCAAATATGCCGATGAGCTTATGGAACATAACGGCATTGATTGGCCAGAGCGGATAAAGGTGATGCAGAGAAACTGGATAGGTAAGAGCGAGGGTGTTGAAATTTCCTTTGCCCTTGACTGCCCTGGAGTAGATAAGAAGGAGATTCGGGTATTTACTACTCGCCCTGACACTACCTTCGGTGTTACATTTATGGTTCTGGCGCCAGAACACCCTCTGGTTCCTAAGCTGACCTCACCGGATAAAAAAGCCGAGGTTGAAGATTATATTGCTCGGTCACGACAACAAACTGAGATTGAGAGGCTATCCACTGAGAAGGAAAAGGATGGTGTATTTATTGGGTCTTATGTAGTGAACCGTCTTAACGGTGAGAAGGTACCTATTTGGATTGCTGACTATGTGTTGATGGCCTATGGTACGGGGGCGGTGATGGGAGTACCGGCTCACGATGAACGAGACTTTGCTTTTGCCAATAAGTATAGCTTGCCAATACGAGTGGTAATAGCTCCTCCCGGATGGCAAGGAGGGGAACTGGAGGAAGCTTATACCGAATCAGGAATTATGGTGAATTCAGGGCAATTTAATGACCTCCCCAGCCAGCAGGGAATTGAGGAGATTTCCGATTTCTTGGAAAAGAAAGAATGGGGGAAGCGAACCGTAACCTACAGACTCCGCGATTGGCTTATCTCACGCCAGCGTTACTGGGGAGCACCGATACCTATGATTTACTGTCCTAACTGTGGCACCGTCCCTGTCCCTGAGGAAGACTTGCCAGTATTGTTACCTGAAGACGCTGAGTTTAAACCTACCGGTGAATCTCCATTGAAATACCACGAGCAGTTTGTCAATACTACTTGCCCGAAGTGTTCCGCCCCAGCTAAACGAGAGACAGATACCATGGATACCTTTATGTGTTCCTCATGGTATTTTTTGCGCTATGCTAGTCCTGATTGTGATACTGCCGCTTTTGATCCTGACAAGATGAAGTATTGGCTGCCAGTAGACTTATATACCGGTGGTGCTGAGCACGCCGTTATGCATTTGTTTTATGCCCGCTTCTTCATTAAGGCGCTTCGGGATATGGGCCTGATTGATTTTGGCGAGCCGTTTAGCCGTCTGTTTAATCAAGGAATTATTATTGTTGCCCGGCAGAAAATGAGTAAATCACGGGGCAATGTGATTACTCCAGACGAATATGTTTCTGAACTGGGGGCTGACACCGTGCGTGCCTATCTCATGTTTGTCGCTCCCTGGGAGCAGGGTGGCGAGTGGGATGACAGTGGTATTAGCGGCATAAGCCGGTGGCTAAATCGGATATGGAAACTGGTGCTGGAGCCTTACAGTTCAAGGATTGATGTTAAAGACAAATTAACCGGTGAAAAAACGCTAAGGGACTTACAGCGGGTAACCCACCAAACTATCAGGAAAGTGACTAATGACCTGGAACAGATTCGGTTTAATACTATGATAGCGGCACTTATGGAGTTCACCAACTATCTGATTAAAATAAAGGGGACTGGTTATGTTACTGATTCGGTCTGGGAAGATTCTGTAGATGTACTGCTCCGGCTTCTGTCACCGACAGCGCCCCATTTTGCTGAAGAGTTGTGGCAGAGAATAGGGCATGAGTACAGTATTCATAATCAAAACTGGCCGCAGTGGGATGAGGAGATGGCCAGGGATGAAGAGATTACCCTGGTGATTCAGGTCAATGGTAAGTTGCGCGACCGAATCACTGTGCCGGTGTCTATTACTGAGGCTGAAGCTCGACAACTTGTCATGGAAAGGCAGCGGGTAAAGGCTCACCTTGAGGGTAAGGAAATTATTAAAACAATATATGTTCCGGGGAGACTGGTAAATTTTGTAGCCCGTTGAGGATGGAGCGATGAACAACATGAAGATAGCGTTTATTGGTGGTGGGAGTATGGGAGAAGCGATGTTATCAGCTATTTTGAACAAAGGGATAAGCCTACCACAGGTTATATCGGTTAGTGACATTGATGAGGCTCGCCGAAAGTATCTTGAACAGAAGTACAAGGTGGCGACGGTGAGTGATAATCGGCTGGCTGTCAGTAAGGGTGATATTGTTATCCTTGCCATCAAACCGCAGAACTTAACTGAGGTAATGGCTGAGCTTAGCGGCCAGCTTAAGCCGACTCAATTGGTGTTATCTATCATTGCCGGGGCTAAAATCGATACTTTGTGTCAAGGATTAAACCACGGTTGTGTAGTTAGAGTTATGCCCAATACACCAGCCCAGATTGGTGAAGGAATAAGTGTGTGGACAGCTACCGCTGAGGTAACTGAACAGCAAAAGGAATGGGTAAGCTCTATTCTTGGGGCTATGGGTGAGGAGATTTATGTTGATGATGAGAAGTATATTGATATGGCTACAGCAGTGAGTGGCAGCGGACCGGCTTACGTCTTTCTTTTCATAGAGTCGCTGGTTGATGCTGCGATGCATATTGGTCTTCCTTGTGATATGGCACAAAAGCTGGTGCTGGCGACGGTAGTGGGCTCAGGGCATTTTGCCCAAAGGTCACATAAGAAACCTGCCGAGTTGCGAAGAATGGTTACCTCACCTGGCGGCACCACCGCTGAGGCTCTGATGCAACTTGAAAAGGGGCAGTTCACCGAGCTGGTTAAGCAGGCGGTAAGTGCTGCCTATGATAAAGCCAAGAAATTAGGGGATTAGGCGGTAGTGGCGTTCTTACTTCTTTTTTATCAGGATTCTTTGTGAGGCACTTTTCATAACCATCCTTTTAAGGGTTATCATATCTTGGTTTTCACCAAGGCCGACAAATATGCTGGCTGGTATTTTATATCGGATCACTGAGCCTATTCTGGCACCCCTGCGCCGTATCATTCCCAGAGTCGGTATGTTTGATTTTACCCCAATGTAGCTCTTATAATACTTCAGCTGATTTTCTACTTGACCGTAGTATTAAGCTAAGACAGTCTCAAATTTACTTGCCATTGGGTATTGACAGATTTCTCATAAAAGTAATATAATTAAGAATAGTTAGTTATTGTTACTGCCAAGAATAAGGAGGCATTATGGACGTCAAAGATAAGTGGCGTGAGATTAAGTGTTTGGGTTCCACGGTTGTTGGTCCTAGGGGGCAAGTAGTTATACCGGTCAATGCTCGCAAAGAATTAGGCATAGATACAGGAACTACGCTTTTAGTTTTCCAATCTTTTCGTGGGCAGGGGTTAGTGTTACTCAAAGCCGATTCTGTTGAGCAAATGTTGGGCATGATGAGTAAACGGCTGGCTGATTTTGAGAAGATGATGGAGGATTACAAGCCACCGAAAGCCGCTAGGGGAAAAGAGGGAGTTAATTAGGTGAAAAACTGGAGAATTGTAGTTCTTATATTGCTGTGCCTGGTTTTAATTGGTCTCGTGGCTTGTAGTCCATTTGGAGATGTTGACCAAGAGGAAGTTAAACAGCAATTAGTTGAGGTGGTACGTGACGATTTAACTGTCAGTATTAGTGGCAGTGGGACCATTGATGTTTCTCAAGATATAAGGTTGACATTTAGCAGTAACGGTAGGGTAGGCAAGATATTTGTTAACGGGGATGATGAAGTTAGCGAAGGAGAGGTGTTAGCCAAGCTTGAGATTGACCCGTTTGAGCTGACTTTAATTCAGGCACAGGTAACTCTAGCCCAAGCACAGGTGACTCGAGTCCAAGTGCTGATGACTCAAGCTCAGGCGCAGGCGGCTCTGGCCCAGGCACAGATAGCTCTGGATGCGGCTGAAGATACTCTGGATAAAGTTGAAGATTATCTGGAGAGACTGAGGAGATATTTCCCCGAATCTAACAGTAGGGTGGAGAGAGCCAGGTCCCAGTTAGAGACGGCTGAGTTGCAGTTAAAAGTGGCTGAGGCGCAGCTTGCGGCAGCTGAGTTTCAACTTGAGGTAGTTGAGCCACAGCTTGAAACAGCTGATTTTCAGCTTGCGGCAGCTGAGCAAGCTCTAGGGGAAGCACAAAAACAATTAGGTAGGGCAACTCTCACCGCTCCCTTTGATGGAATAATAGTTAGTGTAGATGTTGATGAAGGAGATACCGTTTCTGCAGCTACGCCAATCATTCACCTGATCGACCTTAGTAGTATGGAATTAAAGGCAGGGGTTGATGAGATTGATATTGCCATCGTGAAGCTAAATCAAAGAGCTCTTATTAGCGTGGATGCCTTTCCTGACCTCCAGCTTGAAGGCGAAGTTAGCTCCATTAGCCTGATGCCTGCGGTTGAGTCCGGTTTGGTAATATATGATGTTACCATCAGCTTTGATATTCCTGAAGACGTTGTTCTGAGGCTTGGTATGAGTGCTACGGCTGATATTATCATTAGTGAACGGAGCAATGTGTTACTGGTGCCAAATAAAGCTATCAAGAAAGATAGTGAGGGCAACTCAGTAGTTAAGATTATGGTTGACGAACAGATTCAGGAAAGGCCGGTGGTTATCGGTATAAGCGATGGTTATCAGACCGAGATTGTGAGTGGGCTCGATGATGGTGAAACAGTAGTGATAGAGAGTCGGGCTAAGACAGAGTCTTCTCAGCCGGGAGGATTTCCTTTTGGCGGATAAATCGTAGTAGGTTGGAGACATGATTGAGCTAGAAAACATTACCAAGGTTTACCGAATGGGTAAAGTAGAGGTCTATGCCCTCAGGGGAGTAACCCTCTCTATTGACAAGGGGGAGATGATTTCTATTGTTGGAGCCTCAGGCTCAGGTAAGTCTACCCTGCTAAATGTAATCGGTTGTCTGGATAGACCAACTTCAGGTGGATATTTCTTTAGCGGGGCTGATGTTGGTCGGCTTAATGATAATAAGCTGGCCGAGATGAGGAATAGGGAATTTGGCTTCGTCTTTCAAGAGTTTAATCTTTTATCTCGGGCTAGTGCCCTAGCTAATGTTGAACTGCCGCTTATCTATAGTGGTAGTCGTAATAAGCGCCAGCAGGCTACGGAAGCACTGGCGCGAGTGGGATTGACCCTAAGGGCTAGCCATAAACCTACCGAACTATCGGGTGGTGAGCAGCAGCGGGTGGCTATCGCCCGGGCGCTGGTCAATAATCCTAGTCTCATTTTAGCTGACGAGCCTACCGGTAATCTTGACACTAAGTCCGGCGCCGAGATTATTTCTATTTTCCGGCAGCTCAATCAGGATGGCATCACTGTAATTATGGTTACCCACGAGGCAGATATAGCCGCTCAGACCCAACGTACCATTCGCCTGCAGGACGGGGAGATTATCAGCCAGTGAGGTTAATTGATTCGTTAGTCATTGCCGTAAAGTCGCTGTTTACCAATAAGTTGCGTTCCTCACTAACTATGCTGGGCATCGTAATCGGGGTTGGGGCGGTGATAGGCTTGATGTCAGTGGGGAGAGGAGCACAAGCTACGATTACCACTACCTTTGAACAATTGGGCACGAATGTGCTTTATGTGATGCCTCGCTCATCCGAGATTGGAGGGATGGCCGGGTTATCACCGGCATTCAGTACTCCTAGTCTCACTTTGGATGACGCTAAGGCTTTGGAGAGTATCCGCTCGGTGGTGGGGATAGCCCCGGTAAATGAAAACCTTGTTGAAGTAACCGCCGGTGGTGAGAGTAAGGTAGCTATGATTCACGGGTCTACCCCTGCTTATCAGGATGTATACGCCTATGGATTAGCCTTGGGTCAGTTTATTTCTGATAGAAGTGTAGCCTCAAGGGATATGGTGATAGTATTGGGGGATGAAACGGCTGAAGACTTATTCGGTTTGGATGACCCCATCGGGCAAAGGGTTAAAATAAAAGGATATCGTTTTACTGTTATTGGGGTCCTGGAGGCTAAGGGTGGAGCAATGATGGGAGTTAGCTTGGACAATGTTGTGGTGATACCAATAACTACCTTTCAGGCCAGATTGTTTACCCGGCGTACTCCCAGCGGTGAAGATGCTGTTCAGTCAATAAACGTTAAGGTGGCCAGCGCTGAGGCGATAGATGAAGTAGATGAAGAGATTGAAGCTATCTTGAGGAAACGGCACCGGATAGCCGAGGATGAAAAAAATGACTTTGCTATCGTTAGCCAGGAACAGATACTCGATATAGTGCAGCAGGTAACTGGAGTATTTACCATATTTCTGGGAGCAATTGCCAGTATCTCCCTGCTGGTTGGAGGTATTGGCATTATGAATATTATGCTGGTCTCGGTAACCGAGCGAACCAGGGAGATAGGTATTCGTAAAGCGGTGGGAGCTAAACGGAGGGACATTTTAATTCAATTCATGTTAGAAGCAGCCATGCTCAGCTTGGTTGGAGGTGGTATAGGTATATTTGGTGGCTGGACTTTATCATACTTAGTTTCACAAATAGATATTGGTGGGATGACGATTAACTCTGTGGTCTCGCCAGACATTGTGATTCTGGCTATCTCGGTATCGGCTTTTATTGGTCTCGTTTCTGGTATATATCCGGCATTAAGAGCAGCCAGGCTGAATCCTATTGACGCTCTGCATTACGGATAATTAGACGAGGAGGTAACTGGCTAGATGAATTGGCTTGATATAATTATTATCGTAGCTGTAGTTATTCCTGTCTTGCTTTGTTTACGAATCGGGATAATAAAGGCTGTTTTATCTCTAGCTGGGTTAATAGGTGGTGTAATTCTGGCTGGACACTACTATGGTGCACTTGCCGAGCGATTAACCTTTATCCCACAGGCTAGTGTGGCTAAAATTGCTGCTTTCGCCATCATACTAGTTGGAGTGATGATAATTGCTGCTGTGCTGGCTAAGTTGCTGAAGCAGATTACTTCGGTAACGATGTTGGGTTGGGTTAATCATGTTGGAGGTGCTGCCTTTGGTTTGGTGCTAGGAGCTATATTTTGCAGTGCTTTGCTAGTTGCCTGGGTTAAATTTTTTGATGTAGCTGAAATTATCATAGAATCGAGCCTAGCAGCCATATTACTAGACCGCTTCCCTATGGTATTAGGTCTGCTTCCTGAAGAGTTTGACGTAATACGTTCTTTCTTTCAGTAACAAGTTGCGTGGAAACCCTTCAAGGTTTAGCCTATTAACGGATTGACCAAATAAGCACTATAGCCTAAATCCGCTTAGACTATTTAACTAATTACCACTAGCTTGTGGGATGATAATTGCTTCTAGTGTAGGCAGAGCGATTTTAGGTAACTGTTGGGGTTTCGCCCGGGTGTAGTCCTTTCCATTTTTCTAGTAGTTGCTCCCGGCTTTCCTTGTGGTCTGGATCAAGTATGCAGGCATCAACCGGACAAACTTCAACACACTTGGATGATTCGTGAGAACCAACACACTCAGTGCACTTATCGGGATCAATCACATAGATTGTTTCCCCTTCACTGATAGCATTGTTGGGGCATTCTGGTTCACAGGCACCACAACTAATGCATTCATCCGTAATCTTGTATGACATACCTTTTGGACCTCCTGATTTTATTCCTTACAGAATCACTTCTTTATTTGGCGTAATACTTCTGACCTTCTTTCTCAGAGCATTAGCTACAGATTTGGGGACAAGATTATTAAGGTTACCACCCAGACAGGCTACTTCCTTGAGCAGGGTGGAGCTAAGAAACTGATATTTTGGGTTTGTCATCAAACAAACTAGCTCTAGTTCAGGAAATAAATTTTTGTTCATCATTGCCATATCGAATTCTCGCTCAAAGTCAGCGCTCATTCTCAGTCCTCGTACCATAGTTTGCGCTTTTACTCTCTTAGCAAAATCAACGGTGAGCTTGGTATAGGGTTCTACCTCAATATTAGGTAGATTAGCAATCGCTTGTCTTACCATTCCTACCCGCTCTTCAGTAGTGAACAGGAGCTGCTTGGCTGGGGCATCATAGACACCGATAACTAACTTGTCAAAAAGTTTAGCCGCTCTGGTGGCAATATCAACATGCCCATTTGTGATTGGGTCGAAGCTGCCTGGATAAATAGCAATGGTCAAAGTTTGCCTTCCTTTTGGTATACTGCAATACAACTATCACCGTGGCGGCGCTCTTTAAGGAGCTTTAATGGAGCATAGGTTGAACTTAGGGTGAGGTGGGGAGAATGGGTTACTATTACAATTGAGTTTGCCCCAACCAATTTAGAAGTTGCTAACTGTGTTATCACGTTGCCTATAGATGAGTTAGAGTAAGGTGGATCCATTAGTATGATGTTGTACTCCTTATCAAGGAACGAAAGCGCTTTACTTACATTACAACAGTAGATGTGAGCCTGTGCTCTGAGTTTCGTTTTTTCTAAATTCTGCTTTATTATATCACAACACCGTGGTTCACGGTCAACAAAGTCAACCCAACCGGCGCCGCGGCTTAACGCCTCAATACCTAAAGCTCCGCTACCGGAGAATAAATCAAGCACCTGCGTCCAATCGCTGATAATAGTTTCTAGAATAGAAAAAATAGCTCCCCGTACCAAATCTGTAGCGGGGCGTGTAATAGTCCCTCTTGGCACCTTAAGCCGGTGCCCTTTGGCTTTACCAGCAATAACTCGCATTTATCTGATAATAACTAGTTTTAGCGGATATTGTCAAACCTTGATTTTCTCTATCAGTTTCTGCAATGCAGAGTGGGTATCCTTGGTTAATGGTCGGCCGTGACCGAAACATAAGATATTAAAATCTAGCCGGGCAATCCTTTTTACTGAATCTATGGCTTGGGTGAAGTCGGTGCTGACCATTTTGTGGGGGAAGCCGGGAGTCTTGAAGCGTTCACTTAAAGTGTCACCGACAATAAGCAGTTTATTTTGAGGGGAGAAGAGGCTAATGCTGCCTGGGGTATGTCCTGGGGTATGGATAACCTGGAGACCTCCCAGTGGCTTAAGTACCTCTCCATCTTTTAACTGAATGTCAACCTTACTGGGTTTGACTGAGTGTGAGGTGGAAAGGAGTAGACGGCGTAGTAGTTTTTGTATGAATTTAGGGTAGGGTAGCTCACTCTTAATATCGCTTATGTCAGCTTTATGCACTGCGATCTTGGCCTTAGTATGCTTTCTCAGCTTGGCCAGTCCACCAATGTGGTCATAGTGGTTGTGAGTGATGATAATAAGGCTAATTTCCCTCTCGGAACGTCCTAGACTGCGGATAAATCTAATTATTTTGGGTGCGCTACCGCGAAATCCGGTGTCAATGAGTGTCAGCTCTTCCTCAGCAATCAATATTATATTGACGCCTCTAATGGTTAGTTGATAGACATTAGGAATAATCTCCAAGACCTGCTGACGTATAAAACCTTCAATTCGGGATAAGACCATTATCGGCTTCTGTGCACTTAGCTCATTTTATATTGCTCTGGGTGCTAGATCACCAGGCTCGGTAATGTCGCTTTTCCATTGGGCTTCAGTTAAGCCTAACCGTGCAAAAATGTCATCTATGTAACGCAAGTAGTATCGCTCGTTAAAAAGTGGCTCAAGTTCTCCGGGTGGCAGGCTAGCAGTAACCTCAGGGTCAGCTTTTAGTAAGGTAAGGAATTTTTTATTACCTTTCCACGATTTCATAGCATTCCGCTGCACCAGTTCGTATGCTTTTTGCCGACTCAACCCTTTATCAATAAGGGCAAGCATGATTCTCTGGGAAAAGATTAAGCCTCTGGTGAGTTCCATATTTCGTTTCATTCTCTTAGGATAGATTAGCAAACCCTTCATCACTGATGTGAAAATGGCAAAGGAGTAATCCAGTGCAAGGCAGGCATCAGGCAGGATAATACGCTCAGTTGAGGAGTGGCTTATGTCTCGCTCATGCCATAGGGCAATATTTTCCATTGAAGTTAAAGCATAGCCCCTTACTAGTCGGGCTAGACCACAGATTCGTTCACAGAGTTCCGGATTCCGTTTGTGGGGCATAGCTGAAGAACCGGTTTGCCCGGCGCTGAAGGGTTCTTCCACTTCTCTAGTTTCTGTTTTTTGCAGTGCCCTAATCTCAGTAGCGAATTTTTCTAGTGAACTGGAAACCATGGCTAAAGTGGTGGTGAATTGAGCGTGGCGGTCACGTTGTAAAATTTGATTTGATACTGGTGCTGGAGCGAGCCCTAATCTGGCACAAGCCTTTTCTTCAACCTCAGGAGATACAGTAGCATAGGTGCCTACTGCCCCTGAAATCTTGCCAACGGCAATGGCTCTTTTGGCTTCAACAAGTCTCTGCGCATTGCGTTTCATTTCCTCAACCCAGAGCGCCAGCTTCAGACCGAAGGAAGTTGGTTCGGCATGAATGCCATGAGTACGACCCATCATAATAGTATATTTGTGTTTTATTGCCTGTTGTGCCAACACAGAAATGAGTTCTTTTATATCTTGACTTAGCAAGTCGATGGCTTCAACTAGCTGTAAGCTAAGGGCGGTATCAATTATGTCAGAAGAGGTCAGACCAAGATGGATAAAGCGTGATTCATCACCCAGGCTCTCTGATACCGAACTAAGAAAGGCAGTCACATCATGGTGGGTTTCCTTGAGAATCTCCTCCATGCGTTTAAGGTTAACTCGAGCCAGTTTTATCTTGGGTATGGCTTCTCGGGGAATGACGCCCAACTCAGCCCACGCCTCACAGGCAGCAATCTCAACCTCGAGCCACTTAGAAAACTTGCTCTCATCTGACCAGACCTTTTTCATCTGCGGTCGGGAATAGCGCTCAATCATTTGTTGTCTCCTTGTAGACCTCTTCTATATTTTTCGTAGGCTTCCCGTATTTTATCATATTTCAAGCCTAAAATTTCGGCGGCTAGGTAAGCAGCATTCTTAGCCCCAGCATTCCCTATGGCTACACTGGCTACCGGTATCCCGCCTGGCATCTGAACTATAGAGTAGAGGGCATCAATACCCTTTAGTTCACTGGAGGCTAGAGGCACGCCAATGATAGGCAGAGTTGTCCAGCTAGCCAGAACCCCGGGCAAGTGGGCAGCTCCTCCCGCTGCGGCAATTATGACCTCGATTCCTTTACTTCGTGCGGCTAGCCCATATTGTCTCGCTTTTTCCGGGGTACGGTGGGCTGAGATTACATTGACCTCATAATCAATACCAAGCTGTGTTAATATATCCAGTGTTGGCTGCATCGCCTCAGCATCTGATTTAGAACCCATAACTACGGCTACTAATGGCATATCAACCTCCTTTTATTAGAGCAATATCAGTGCGATAATGGCAACCCTCAAAATGGATTCGAGGGATATTAGCGTAAACCTTTTCCCTAGCTTCAGCGAGAGTTTTACCCGTAGCGGCTACGGTCAGCACTCGTCCCCCGCTGGTTAATACTTGCCCTGGTTCTGAACCTACCTTGGTTCCAGCGTGGAATACCATTATGTCTTTATCTAGCTCACCCAACCCGGTAATGGGGAAGCCTGTTTTATAGCTAGTGGGGTATCCGGTTGATGTCATTACTACCCCTACGCAGGCGTCTTCGCTCCATTCTACATTTATCTGGTCAAGCCTGTTATCAATCACTGCCATTATAATATCTATTAAGTCGGTTTTGAGCAAGGGAAGAGTAATCTGGCTTTCCGGGTCACCAAAGCGGGCATTAAATTCTAGCACTTTTGGTCCGTCATTGGTAATCATTAAACCACCGTAAAGGACACCTTTGTAAGGTGTTTTTTCTTTAGCCATAGCCTTTACCGCTGGTTTCATAATAGTTTCAACTACTGTTTTAGCCAGTGCTGCGTTGAGAAAGTGCGGTGGGCTATAGCTGCCCATACCACCGGTGTTGGGTCCCCGGTCGCCATCAAATACCGGTTTGTAATCACAAGCGGCTACCATCGGGATGACAGTTTTGCCGTCAGTAAAAGCGAAGGCGCTCATTTCTCTTCCTGATAGCCACTCTTCAATAACGATCCTGTCCCCGGCAGCACCAAAGGCTTTGACTTCCATCATATTGGTTAAAGCGGCTAAGGCTTGTGGGATGGTGTTGGCTACTATTACCCCTTTACCTGCCGCTAGCCCATCTGTCTTGATGACAATCGGTGGTGCTTGTCGCTGGACATATTCCTTTGCCTCAGCATATGAAGAAAAGATGGTGCTTTTAGCACAGGGGATATTATATTTTTGCATTAGCTTTTTGGCGAATACCTTGCTCGATTCAATCTTAGTGGCTGTCTTAGTCGGGCCAAAGATGGGAATACCTATCTTCTGGAAGTGATCAGTAATGCCGTCAGCTAGAGATGCCTCGGGACCAACAACAACAAGGTCTATATTTTTTTCCTGGGTGGCTTTGGCAAGCGATTCAATATCAGTGGGCTTAATATCCAGGTTAAGGGCAATTTGAGCCGTGCCGGCATTGCCGGGAGCAGTGTAAATTTCCTTTACTTTAGGGCTCTGGGCTAGTTTCCATACCAGGGTATGTTCCCTGGCCCCGCCACCGATGACCAGTATCTTTATCTACCTCACCCCCTGTGTCCCCTTTCCTTGCAAGGAGAGGGAGAAGGATGAATCTCCAAACTACCTTCATCCTCATATTAAACTAATTGCTCATAAATCCTAAAAAGGCATTTGTGTTCAACGAATTGTTAGGCGTTAAATGTTTTTTCAATTTTATTCATGAAGATTTTTGTTTTGCCTACAATAAATGATGGCCATTCTGGGAAAAAACCTAAGCCCAATTCCCTGTAACCTTCCGAAATGATTTCATGCAAGGAATTAAAATAATTCTCATCTAGACCTGCAGAGAAAGCGCCTACTCCATCAGGAGAATTAAAAACTCCCAAATCACGGTGAGCTACAACTTTTACTCTTGCCTTATGTATAGCTTCTATGAATTCTTTATTATTTTCTCGGAATTTATTATAGGAATCCTTATAGCTATCCTTCTTTACAACACAGTCAACAAAATATGCTAGAGAAAAATTATAGTCTTCACGATATTCCTTGGGGTCATTGATTTTTGCAATCTGTAAAACCCAATAGTGCTGTAAAATGGTACCAAGCCTTCCCCATATGCCGCTCTCATCATCAATTTTATATTCCCGCATAATTTTATACATTTGCAAGCATTCGTAGGCTGAGATACAGAGGCTTGAAAATGATTCGGCTATTTTCTTTTCTTTGTTTGGTTTCGTTTCATTGATGTTTGACAATGCAAAATCACTCCCACTCTATAGTTGAAGGAGGCTTGGAGGTAATATCATAGACGACCCGGTTTACACCGGGGACTTCGTTGACGATGCGGCTAGAAATCCGAGCCAGAACATCATAGGGAAGGCGTGCCCAGTCGGCAGTCATGGCATCCTCACTGGTTACAGCTCGGATAGCTACCAGATAGCCGTAGGTTCTATAGTCTCCCATTACGCCTACGCTTTTAACATCGGTGAGTACGGCAAAGCTCTGCCATAATTGCCGATATAGCTTCGCCTTTTTAATTTCGTTCATTACGACCCAATCAGCGCCCCGTAGTATCTCGAGCTTCTCCTTGGTTACTTTGCCAATAATACGGATGGCTAAACCTGGCCCGGGGAAAGGTTGCCGCCATACCATTTCTTCAGGTAAACCCAGAGCCAATCCTGCTTGACGCACCTCATCCTTGAACAGGTTTCGTAGTGGTTCAAGTAAGTTAAGTTTCATCTTAGCCGGTAAACCGCCAACATTGTGGTGGGTTTTTATCTTGGCTGATGCTTTGCTCCCCGTAGAAGCACTCTCGATGACGTCAGGGTAGAGGGTTCCCTGAGCTAGAAAATCAACCTTACCTATCTTTTTAGCTTCTTCCTCAAATACCTTGATAAATTCCTCGCCGATAATCTTGCGCTTCGCCTCCGGGTCTGTTACCCCTTCCAATCGCTTGAGGAATCTTTCATTAGCGTCAACATAGATAATATTCATGCCCAGGTTAAGTCGGAAGGTATTAAAGGTTCTCTCTACTTCTTCGCGACGCAGCAGCCCATGATTAACAAAGATACAGGTGAGCTGGTCGCCAATAGCCTGGTGAATAAGGGTAGCAACTACTGATGAATCGACTCCACCGGAGAGAGCATTGATGACCTTGCCTTTACCTACTTGTTTTTTAATTGCCGCCACGTTCTCATTTATGAAATTGCCTATCGTCCAGTTTCCCTGGCAGCCACATATTCGGTAGATGAAGTTCTTCAGGATAGCCTTTCCTTCAGGAGTATGGACTACCTCTGGGTGAAACTGGAGGCCGAATATTCTCTCATCGCTGCCTATGACAGCAATAGGTGAGTTCTCGGTGTGAGCTAGGGCGGTGAAACCGGGCGGCATTTTTTCAATCTTGTCAGCATGGCTCATCCACACTGGGGTAGAGGGGGGTAAATCGGTAAATAAAGGCGAATCTATCTGATCAAGGTGAAGGACAGCGTGACCATATTCACGCTTTATTCCTGGTGTAACCTGCCCGCCTAGCTGTTTAGTCAGAACTTGCATTCCGTAGCAGATGCCTAATATTGGTAGATGGCTTTCATAAATGTAAGCCGGAGCCAGAGGTGCACCAGGTTTATAGGCACTGGCCGGTCCTCCGGAGAGGATAAATCCCTTGGGGTTGAGGGAAGCTATCTTTTCCCAAGGGGTATCATGAGGTAGTAACTCGCAATATACCTGGCACTCGCGCACCCGCCGGGCGATTAGCATGCTATATTGTGAGCCAAAGTCAATGACGATTATAGCTTCACGCTCAGCTTCAGGTATCGCCTCTTTAGTGGCAATCGGCTGCTCACCGCCAGCTTCAGCAATCTCTAAGTAGGTGGAGACTTCGATGTCATCACTGGTAGCTACGCGGCGACTCTTATTTGAGGTTTGTTTTGATTTATCCTTAGCCATGTTTAGTTACTTGGGCTACAATTGAGCTATTTTCCTTTCCAATTCCTGGCATTCTCTTAATATTGTTCTATTATAACATCAATCAACTAAAGAGGCACCATAAGCTGTTAGTTGCCTCTATCGCTTTTGGCTGTTATGAAATACTATGCTATACTATACTCTCGTCGGGAAGGGGAAACATCCTGGGCAGGATAGTAAGAGCAATGTTGGATAAGCCTCTCTTAGATATTCAACAACAGGTTGAAAAAGGCATTTCTATTCTTAAGCAGGGAGGGATAGTTGCCTTTCCTACTGATACTGTCTATGGCTTGGGTGCCTCAGCTAACAATCGTCAGGCTGTAGAGCGAGTTTACAAGGTAAAGGAACGACCATGGAATATGGCGCTCCCTTTGCTGCTAGCTGACACATCGCAGATAACTAGCGTTGCCAAGTCAGTGCCGCCGATTGCCTGGCTTCTAATCTGCAACTTCTTACCGGGTGCCCTGACAATAGTTTTACATAAATCCAGTTCGGTTCTTGATATCATTACTGCTGGGGGTGTAACAGTAGCCGTTCGTATTCCAGCTCACTCTGTTCCTGTTGCCCTCGCCCAAGGTCTGGGGATGCCTATTATAGGTACCAGTGCTAATTTGAGTAGTAAACCGAGCCCATTGACAGCGGATGAGGTCTATTCTCAGTTTGGTGATAAGGTAGATTTGGTTATTGATGGTGGCAAGTGCCCGGGTGGTAGGGAATCTACTGTGGTTGATGTAACCGAAAAAACACCGGTAGTTTTACGGGAAGGCATTATACCAAAGGAAGAGATTGAGCGAGTCTGTGGGAATATTGTGATTAAGGAGGGACTGAGCTAGTGCGCATCGCCGTTGGCTGTGATCATAAAGGATTAGACCTCAAGCAATTTATTATAAAGCTGATTGGGCAAACAGAACATAGCTATAAAGACTTTGGCTCTTATACTGCTGACTCGGTGGACTACCCTGATATTGCTAAGAAAGTAGCTAAAGCAGTGGCTAGTGGTGAATTTGAACGTGGTATCTTGATATGCTCTACTGGCATTGGTATGTGTATTACCGCTAACAAAGTTAAAGGGATAAGAGCTGCTCTATGCCATAATGCTTTTAGTGCTTGCCGGGCTCGTCAGCATAATGATGCTAATATCCTTTGTTTAGGGGAGGAACAAGAACAGGATACAGTACGTGAAATTATTGACGCTTTTCTTACTTGTGAATTTGAAGGAGGGAGGCACTTACGCCGACTAAATAAGATAAAGGCTATGGAGAGCTAAAATCAGATAAACAATCTCTACTGAGTTTAGTTGACAATAAATAAGTACTGTGCTATCTTGTGGCTATAGGTCTGGATGTAGCATTTTGATGTTTTAGTCTGTCCCCACAGGGGCAGTTTTTAATTATTAAAGCAGGAGAAGCAGGAGAAGCAGGGAAAGTATGAGAAGCGACGTCGTTAAAAAAGGTATAGAGCGTGCTCCGCATCGGTCTTTACTGCGTGCCTTGGGCTGCACAGGGGCTGACATAGAGAAGCCGTTTATCGGTGTTATTAATAGCTTTAGCGAGATTGTCCCGGGACATATCCACCTGCGAGATATCGCTAAAGCAGTTAAGGCTGGGATAAGGAGTGGAGGCGGTGTCCCCTTTGAGGTTAATACCATTGCTGTTTGTGATGGCATTGCCATGAATCACTCGGGTATGAAGTACAGCCTGCCCAGTCGAGAATTGATCGCTGATTCAGTGGAAGTAGTGGTTGAGGCTCATGCTTTTGATGCTTTGGTCTTTATTCCTAACTGTGACAAAATAATTCCCGGGATGCTTATGGCAGCAGCCAGGCTCAATTTACCAGCTATCTTCATTAGTGGAGGTCCAATGCTGGCTGGAAGTTGGGCTAGTCGTGATGGGGTTAAACGTGTTGACCTTATCTCTGTCTTTGAGGCAGTGGGTACGGTGGCCAGAGGGCAGATGACCGAAGTGGAATTAGAGCAGTTAGAAGAGATTGCCTGTCCTGGTTGCGGCAGCTGTGCTGGGATGTTTACCGCCAATACTATGAATTGTTTGATTGAAGCACTGGGAATCGGATTGCCTGGTAATGGCACTATACCGGCGATTGATGTCCGACGGTGTCAGCTAGCCAAAGAAGCTGGCCAGCAGGTCATGAAAGTCTTGTCAGCTGATATTCGCCCCCGAGATATAATAAATAGGGACTCTCTTTATAACGCCTTTGCTGTTGACATGGCACTTGGCGGTAGCACTAATTCAGTATTGCACCTTATTGCTATAGCTCATGAGGCAGGAGTTGACTTTCCACTCTCTTTAATAAATGAGATAAGCGAGCGCACTGCTACTTTGTGTCGGCTGAGGCCGGCTGGTGAGCATTACGTTGAGGATTTGGATACTGCTGGCGGTATCCCTGCCGTGATGAAAGAACTCCAAGAATTACTGAATCTGGAGGCAAGAACAGTATCAGGGAAAACAGTGGGTGAACTTATCACTAACAGCCGAGTGGTGAATAGGGATGTGATTCACTCTGTGGAAAATGCCTATTCGGCTACGGGAGGCATTGCTATTTTGTTCGGTAATCTAGCACCAGAGGGTGCCGTGGTTAAGAGATCAGCGGTAGCTTCTGAAATGCTGATTCATCGGGGACCAGCCAGAGTATTTGATTCTGAAGAAGATGCGGCTACCGCTATTATGAGTGGTAGCATAAAACCCGGCGAGGTGATAGTTATTCGCTACGAAGGGCCTAAAGGCGGACCCGGGATGAGGGAAATGCTCACTCCAACTTCTCTTTTAAGTGGTATGGGTATGGATAAAGAGGTTGCACTTATAACTGATGGGCGTTTTTCTGGAGGTAGTCGTGGTGCCGCTATAGGGCATGTCTCTCCGGAAGCTGCCAGTGGTGGTCCTATTGCTGCTTTGAGAGGCGGGGATATAATTAAAATTGATATGCCTAATTATAAACTTGAGGTGGAGCTTACTGATAAGGAGATATCTGAACGCTTAGCCCTGCTAAGTGAATTTGAACCTAAAATAAAAACAGGCTACCTCAGGCGCTACGCTGAGAAAGTATGCTCGGCTAGCACCGGAGCGGTGTTTAGCCGATAAGGGGGCTATTATGAAGATGACTGGTGCCCAAATTCTATGTGAAAGCTTAGTAAGAGAAGGGGTAGAAGTTATTTTTGGTATTCTTGGTGGAGCTGTTTTACCACTATACGATGCCTTACCTAACTATCCTCAGCTTCGTCATATCCTGGTACGGCACGAGCAGGGCGCAGCTCACGCTGCTGATGGTTATGCCCGAACTACAGGTAAGGTAGGGGTGTGTCTGGCTACCTCTGGTCCCGGGGCTACTAACTTGGTGACCGGCATTGCCAATGCTTACCTTGATTCGTCTCCTTTAGTGGCCATAACTGGTCAGGTAGCCAGACCTTTTATCGGTAAGGATGCCTTTCAGGAGATAGATATTACCGGCATCACCCTCCCTATTACCAAGCACAACTACCTTGTCCATAGTGCGGATTCATTGGCTGGAATAGTTAAGGAGGCGTTTTATCTGGCCAGGACCGGTCGGCCAGGGCCTGTGCTTATTGATTTGCCACGAGATGTTCAAATAGAACAGGCAGAATTCCACTATCCTGCCAAGGTAAATTTACCCGGCTATAAGCCGATACTTCAGGGACACCCTGCACAGATTAAAAAAGCGGCAAATCTTATCAATGAAGCGCAGCAACCGATCATTATTGCCGGTAGGGGGATAATTATCTCTGGAGCCTATGCTGAGCTTAAGCAATTAGCGGAGACGGCCCAAATACCGGTGATTACTACTTTATTAGGCATTAGCTCTTTCCCTGAGTCTCATGCGTTAAGCTACGGTATGCTTGGTATGCATGGTATGGCTTACGCCAATCTGGCGGTTGATGCGACTGACCTTGTTATTGCTGTTGGGATGAGATTTGACGATAGAGCTACGGCTAAGGTGAGTGCTTTTGCTCCTCATGCTCGCATTATCCATATTGATATTGACCCGGCGGAAATTGGTAAAAACGTGCGTGTAGATGTACCTATAGTTGGTGATGTGAAGGTTATTCTAAACGTATTAAATAAACTGGTTGCCTCTACTGGGCATGTTGATTGGGTTCAGCAGCTCGATGAGTTACGGAAAGAACACCCGTCAACAGAGATTAGAGATAGTGACGGGCTCTTACCCCAGTATGTAGTTCGCCAGATATACGAGGTGACCAAGGGTGAGGCTGTTATTGTTACTGGAGTGGGTCAGAACCAGATGTGGGCGGCTCAACATTACTGGTATAATAAGCCCAATAGTCTGATTTCATCAGGCGGATTGGGAACTATGGGATTTGGTTTACCGGCAGCTATTGGAGTTAAGGTAGGCTGTCCTGATAGTATTGTATGGTGCATAGACGGGGACGGTAGTTTTCAGATGAATATTCAGGAGTTGGCGACTATAGCTCAGGAGCAGGTGGCAGTGAAGGTAGCCATTCTCAATAATGGCTACCTGGGGATGGTGCGGCAATGGCAGGAATTGTTCTATGGGAAACGGTATGTAGCCACTGCCTTATCCTGCCCCGACTTTGTCAAGATTGCCGAGGGATATTGTATTCCCGGATTGAGAGTTAAACATAAGGGGGAGGTGGTTCCGGCTATTAAGCGAGCCATGGAATATGAAGGTCCCTTCATAATAGATTTTACGGTAGAACCTGAGGAGAATGTTTATCCTATGGTACCACCAGGAGCATCTTTAGCTGAAGTTCTGGAGGCGCCTAAGGAAAGGGGAAAAGCTAGGTCTGATTCGGCTTAACTTCCAGTGAGTAATATCTAGAAAAGAGGTGGCGAGATGGCAATGAAACATACCATAGTTGCCCTGGTAGAGAATAAGTCTGGAGTACTTAACCGGATGGTAAGCCTTTTCCGAAGGCGTGGCTTCAATATTGAAAGTATTGCTGTGGGACATAGTGAGATGCCTGGTTTATCACGTATGACCATTGTCGTTGATGGAACTACAGCGATGGTGGAGCAGGTTCGGAAGCAGCTAGATAAGGTCATAGACGTAGTCAAAGTATCTGATATTACGGGAGATGACATAGTCGCTCGGGAACTAGCTCTAATCAAGGTAAAAGCCGATTCTACTACCAGAAGTGAGATTATTCAAATTGTGGATATATTTAGGGCAAATATAGTAGATGTTGCTTCTGGTTCGGTAACCATTGAGGTTACTGGTGATGAGGACAAAATCGACTCTTTGCTCAGTTTGCTTCGTAGTTTTGGCATTAAAGAAATAGTTAGGACGGGTCGTGTGGCTATGGTCAGAGGAGGTTCAAGCCCGTTAATGGTGGAGAAGAAATCATCTAGTACTCACGCCAAAAAGTAAAAAACATAAGTAAATAAAAGGAGGAATAGTCGTGGCTACAATATATTATGATGGTGATTGTAACTTGAAATTGCTTGAAGGTAAGGTAATTGGCATTATTGGCTATGGTAGTCAGGGGCATGCTCAAGCCCAGAATCTTAGGGATAGTGGTTGCCAGGTTATAGTGGCTGAGGCAAAGGGGAGTGAGGGCTGGAAGAGTGCTAAGGATGCCGGCTTCAGGGTACTAACGGCAGCGGAGGTGGCAAAGGAAGCTGATATCATTGTGATGCTGGCTCCTGACCAATTGCATCAAGATATCTATTATAAATCAATTGAAAAAGGACTAGCTTCGGGTAATACCTTGATGTTTGCTCATGGTTTTAATATCCATTATGGGCAAATCATCCCACCTGCCAATGTTGATGTTACCATGATAGCTCCCAAATGCCCCGGTCATATGTTGAGGCAAGTCTATACTGAGGGGAAGGGGTCTCCGGCAATAGTTGCCGTTTACCAGGATGCTTCAGGTAAGGCAAAGGATATTGCTCTTGCCTATGCTAAAGGCATCGGTTGTAGCCGAGCCGGGGTCATAGAAACAACCTTTGCTGAAGAAACTGAGACCGATCTCTTTGGAGAGCAGACAGTGCTGTGCGGAGGGGTTACCTCTTTGATAAAGGCTGGATTTGAGACGCTGGTTGATGCTGGTTATCAACCCGAAATAGCCTATTTTGAGTGTCTCCACGAGCTTAAGCTTATTGTCGACCTGATATATCAGGGGGGCTTGAGCTATATGCGCTATTCAGTCAGCGATACCGCTGAGTATGGTGATTATAGCCGAGGATCGCGGGTTATTGATGAAATGGTTAAAGATGAGATGGCACAAATCCTGGCCGAGATTCAAGATGGCACCTTTGCCAAAGAGTGGATTTTAGAAAACCAGGCTGGCCGCCCGGTTTATAATGCCCTAAAACGCATGGAATCGGAACACCTAATTGAGGAAGTGGGAGAAGAACTGCGTGGTATGATGCCGTGGCTGAAGAAGTAATTGACAAATCTTTTTATAAAGAGAGTGAAACGAAGTGGAACAAGTAATCATATTTGATACCACACTGCGGGATGGAGAACAGGCGGCAGGGGGGACACTGAATATCCAGGAGAAACTGGGGATAGCCAGGCAACTGGAGAAACTAGGCGTGGATGTCATTGAGGCTGGTTTTCCTATTAGCTCTCCAGGTGACTTTGAGGCAGTAGGGCTTATTGCCAAAGAGATTCGTACGCCCATAATTTGCGCCTTAGCCCGGGCTCATCCTGATGATATAGACCGGGCTTGGGAAGCAGTGAAAAAAGCGGAACATCCCCGCATACACGTGTTTCTGTCAGCTTCGGATATACACCTCTTGTATCAACTGAAAAAGAGCCGTGAGGAGATTTTGCAGATGTCCCGGGATATGACAGCCCGAGCCAAGAAATATACTGATGATATAGAGTTTTCACCGATGGATGCCAGCCGAACTGATCCTGAATATATCTATCAAATCCTGGAGGCAGTTATTAACGCTGGCGCTACTACAGTGAATATACCTGATACGGTGGGTTATGCTATTCCTGATGAATTTGGTAACCTCATTGAGGGAATTTTCCAAAATGTGCCCAATATTAACCGGGCTGTAATTAGTGTTCACTGCCATAATGATTTGGGTCTGGCGGTGGCTAATAGCTTAGAATCGGTCAAACGAGGAGCAAGGCAGGTGGAGTGCACCATTAACGGTATTGGGGAACGGGCAGGTAACGCCTCGCTTGAGGAGATTGTGATGGCTATCAAGACCCGCAAGGACTTTTTTAACCTGACTACCAATGTTGACACCAAGCAAATTTATAAAACCAGTCGATTGGTTAGCGAGCTAACCGGTTTTTCGGTTCAACCTAATAAGGCGATTGTTGGTGCTAATGCTTTCAGTCACGAGTCGGGGATTCACCAGGATGGCGTAATCAAAATGCCGATAACCTATGAAATAATGGACCCGAGAACAGTAGGCATACCGGCTAGTAGTTTGGTATTGGGCAAGCTTAGTGGAAGGCATGCCTTTAGAGAACGGTTGGCAGAATTAGGCTATAGCTTAAGTGAGGAAGACTTTGACCGCGCCTTCTCAACGTTTAAAGAGCTAGCTGATAAAAAGAAGGAAATTACCGATAGGGATATTGAATCCCTTATTGCTGAGGAACAGCGCACCATGTCTGAAGTCTATCACATTGACCGCATTCAAGTGTCTTGTGGAGATAGGGGTATTCCTACGGCTGCGGTTAGACTTATTGCCCCTGATGGTCAGGTCTTGGCTGATGCTGCCCTGGGTACCGGCCCGGTGGATGCCGTATGTAAGGCGATTAATAGGTTAGTAGGAGTGCCTAATGTGCTTACCGAATTTACGGTCAAATCAGTAACCGAAGGCATTGATGCTATTGGTGAGGTATTGATAAGGATAGAGAGCGAGGGCATAACCTATACCGGGCGAGGTGCTGATACTGACATCATTGTCGCCAGCGCCAAGGCTTATATGAATGCTCTTAATAGGCTATTGACTGCTAAAAAGGTCGCTGGGTAGTTTTTATAAAGTAGCGAAATGTCAATTGAGTTAGAAATGGGTCTTCGTATCTTAATGGCGGCAGCCTTGGGGGCCACTATTGGTTACCAGCGAGAGAGAGCCGGTAAATCTGCTGGCCTGAGAACTGTTGTTCTTGTTTGCGTTGGCGCTGCTCTATTTACCATGGCTTCTATTTATGGCTTTGGCGCTGTCGCTGACCCGTCGAGAGTCGCGGCTGGAATAGTAATTGGTATTGGTTTCCTCGGCGCTGGAGCTATTATGCGCCGTGAGGGAGGTCATATTGAGGGGTTGACCACTGCAGCTACTATATGGGTAATGGCCGCTATCGGGCTAGCTACCGGTGCTGGTTTATATATAATCTCGGTAATTACCACAGGCGTCGCACTGATTGTGTTACTTCTCCCTCACCCCATTCGATAAGATCACACCCTGCGTTAATTCGCTACCCGCCGAGCAAGGAGAAACTATAATGACCCTAATTGAGAAAATACTCGCTGCCCATACTGATAGAAAAGAAGTAAGCCCCGGTGAATTCATAAATGTTGATGTGGACTTGATTCTAGCCAATGATATTACTGCTCCCATTGCTATAAGAGAATTTCAACGAATTGGGGTAGGTAAAGTCTTTGACCCCAAAAAAATAGTGATGGTGGCTGACCACTTTGTACCTAATAAGGATATTGCCTCTGCAGAGCAGGCTAAGCTGATGCGTGATTTTTGTCATCAGCACGAGATACTGCATTTTGATGTGGGGCAAATGGGTATCGAGCATGTACTTTTACCAGAGCAGGGGTTGGTATTACCCGGAGATGTGGTTATCGGGGCTGATTCACATACCTGCACCTATGGCGCTTTAGGCGCTTTTGCTACCGGTATGGGGTCAACCGATATTGCTGCAGCAATGGCAACCGGTGACATCTGGATGAAGGTGCCGCCGACTATGAAGCTGGTTTACCATGGCAGTCTGGGGAAGTGGGTAGGGGGTAAGGACTTAATCCTGTATACTATTGGTGATATTGGCATAGATGGCGCTCTCTATTCGGCTATGGAGTTTACTGGTAAGGCAGTAGATACTCTATCTATGGATGGGCGATTTACTATGGCTAATATGGCTATTGAAGCTGGGGCTAAAGCTGGTATTTTCCGGGTGGATAACAAGACACAACTTTACATAAAGTCTCGTGTCGAACGCTCTTACAATGTATACGAGGCGGATAAGAATGCTGAATACTCGCAGGTTATTGAGTATGATGTCTCCGGTATCGAGCCTCAGGTTGCTTTACCTCACTCGCCAGCTAACACTAAGCCGATTAGTCAGGTAGGAGATGTAGAGATAGACCAGGCTGTGATTGGTAGTTGCACCAATGGTCGTCTTGAGGATTTGCGGATTGCGGCTCAAATATTGAAAGGGAAAGCGGTTCACCCAAGGGTGCGTTGTATCATTATTCCTGGCACGCAGCAGATATACCTTGATGCCCTGACTGGAGGACTGATAGGAACTTTTATCAAATCTGGAGCTGTGGTCAGCACACCGACCTGTGGGCCCTGCCTTGGTGGCTATATGGGGGTTCTGGCAGCTGGCGAGCGCTGTATTTCTACTACCAACCGTAACTTTGTCGGCAGGATGGGCAGCCCTAGGTCAGAGGTCTATCTGGCTAATCCAGCCGTTGCCGCTGCTAGTGCTGTAATGGGCAGGATTACCAGTCCAGATGAGATTTCAGGTTAGAGGAGGGAATTTGTGGCTATTTTACGTAAATCCTGGCAGGAAAAACTGGCTGATAGCAAAAACTTGCCAAAGTAAAGAACTTTGAGAAGGCTTTAGTGAAGGTATAAAATAATATATAAAGCAACTTGATATAATTTGTATTAGAGGACGCTGATGAAACGCCCACAAATCACAGGGTTATATTACATCTCTCATATTGATAATGTGCCCTCCATATTAGAACATGGGATATTATCTCATGAACGTGTGTTAGCCGAGGAAATCCAATATACGCATATCTATGCTGAAGATATTGTTGCAAATCGTCGAGAGAAACAAACTCCTGATGGCCGTTCCCTATGGCGTTCTGCAAATCTTTATTTTCAACCCCGAAACCCAATGCTGTATCGTGTAATACATGAAAAACCTGCGAACCAAGTAGCAGTTATTTCAGTACGCCCAGAAATTTTAAATAGGCTTGATATTTTTATCTCTACAGGTAATGCAGCTCACTTAACATCTGAAATATTAGCTTCTGGCGAAGGGCGAAAAGCTCTGCGCAAAATCATTAAAGATACCGATATTGTATATTGGAAAGAGGAAGATGGTTCGAAAAGAAGAATTATGGCTGAGTGTCTTGTTCCAGATATGGTATCTCCAAGCCTCATCCAAACGATTTACGTAGCAACTAGAACTGCTAAAGCTAATTTGGAAGCGGCAATACCACATTCCAATATTCCCGTTGTAACCGAGCCAAATAGGTTTTTTCAGCCCCTTTGGAGGAGGCAGCTTACACCTAAACTCTATCTTGCTGAAGGTGATATGTTCTTTTCGGAGGCTCAAACACTTACAATAAGTGTAAATACTGTGGGTGTCATGGGAAAGGGACTTGCGTCAAGGACAAGGTATCAATTTTCAGATGTATACGTAAACTATGAGGACTTATGCCGTAGCCGCAAATTAAAGATGGGTAGGCCGCAGATCTATAAGCGTGAGTCTTCGTTAGATTATGAATTAGCAGATGAGCCTTTGACTTTACCTAATGGAAATTTAGAAAAATGGTTTCTTTTGTTTCCGACGAAACGGCACTGGAGAGAGCGGGCAGATATCGCAGGAATTGAGGAAGGATTAAAATGGCTATTAAATACCTGCAAAAAAGAGGGGATAAAATCTCTAGCAATCCCAGCGCTCGGATGTGGTCTTGGAAGATTGGAGTGGCATGATATTGGACCTTTAATGTGCCGTTATTTAAAAACTCTTGATATTACTGTGGTCATATATCTCCCGACTGAAAAGAAAATTCCTAGTGAGTTTATTTCTAAAGATTTTCTACTCTCCTAAGTTTTATACTTTCACTAGCGTGACAATTTAAGGAGGCTAACAAATAGTGCTAAAAGGTAAAGTTCATAAATACGGGGCTGATGTAAATACGGATGTCATTATACCGGCTCGTTACTTAAATCTGTCTGAGCCGGCGGAACTGGTTCAGTACTGCATGGAGGATATAGATAAGGATTTTGTAGATAGAGTGCAACCGGGGGATATAATGATGGCAACCACTAATTTCGGCTGCGGTTCATCACGGGAGCACGCTCCGCTGGCGATTAAAGCGTCTGGTATCTCCTGTGTGATTGCCAAGAGCTTTGCCCGTATCTTCTTTCGCAACGCCATAAATATTGGCTTGCCGCTCCTTGAGTGTGAAGAGGCGGTGGATAAAACCAAGGCTGGTGACATTTTAGAAGTTGACCTATCTAGCGGTAAGATAAAGAACCTGACCAAAAATATAGAGTTTACCGCTAAGCCCTACCCCGATTTTATGGCACAACTTATTTCCACCGGCGGACTTATTGAATATACAAAACAGAGATTAACTGGCAGGAGGTCAGAGAGTGCAGTTTAACCTTGTAGTTTTACCCGGTGATGGTGTTGGTGCTGAGGTTACCAACGAGGCAATTAAGGTCTTGCTGGCAGTAGGCAGGAGATTTGACCACAATTTCAATCTGTGCTATGGATTGGTGGGAGGGGTGGCTATTGATGCAACGGGGACGGCACTTCCTCAGGATACCCTGGAGATGTGTCAAAGTAGTGATGCTGTATTACTGGGGGCGGTGGGTGGTCCCAAGTGGGATGATCCTAAGGCTAAGGTTCGTCCTGAAGACGGTCTGCTGACATTGCGTAAGGAACTGGGATTATTTGCCAACCTGCGCCCGGTCAAAGTTTTTCCTACGCTTGTTGATTCCACTAATCTAAAGCCACAAGTCATTGAGGGGGTGGATTTTATATTTGTTCGCGAGCTTACTGGGGGACTTTACTTTGGTCGACCCAAAAGGCAGTGGCGGACATCCCGGGGCAGACGAGCCGTTGATACACTAGCCTACTCTGAGCAGGAAATTGAGCGGATTGTCAGGGTTGGCTTTGAACTAGCCCGAACTCGGCGTAAGAAATTAGTCTCGGTGGATAAGGCTAATGTATTAGAGTCCTCTCGCTTGTGGCGTCAGGTGGCTACCGAAGTGTCTGCTGACTATCCTGATGTAGAGCTGGAGCATATGCTGGTAGATGCCTGCGCAATGCGACTAATCCAAAATCCTACCTACTTTGATGTCCTGGTGATTTGTAACATGTTTGGCGATATTCTTACCGATGAGGCATCAATGCTGGCTGGCTCTATGGGGATGTTGCCCTCAGCCAGTCTGGCCGGGGTGCCGCGGGAAGGGGTTAATATCTTCGGTCTGTATGAACCCATTCACGGCAGCGCTCCTCGCCGTGCCGGATTAAATATGGTTAATCCCATGGCTACTATTCTTAGTGCTGCTATGATGCTCCGCTATTCCTTCGGCTTAGTAAAAGAGGCACAGGCTATTGAGGCTGCTGTTGAAGAGATTTTAAATGAAGGCTATCGCACCTATGATATAATGAATGAAGGTAAGATAAAGGTGGGGACGAAGGAGATGGGGGATTTAATTGCCGAGAAGGTAGGAGGTTAGAGATTGTCATCAGTTCAGCTTTATGATACTACACTGAGGGATGGGGTACAGCGAGAGGGTGTTTCTTTCTCGGTGGTGGATAAACTGCACATCGCCCAGAAGCTTGATGAGTTGGGCATCCACTTCATTGAAGGAGGTATGCCTGTCTCTAATCCCAAGGAAGTCCAGTTCTTTAGCAAGGCTCGGAGCCTAACTCTTACTAATTCCACAGTAGTTGCTTTCGGCAGTACCAGACGACCTAAAACCAAAGCAGAAAAAGATGCCAACCTTCTGGCTCTAGCCAATGCCGGGGTAAAGGTAGCTACGATTGTCGGCAAAAGTTCGGAACTGCAGGTTACTCAGGTTCTAGAAACCACCTTAGAGGAAAACCTTGCTATGATTGTTGACTCTATCCGCTATCTTAAGGCACAGGGGCTTACCGTTTTCTTTGATGCTGAGCACTTCTTTGATGGCTATAAGACCAACTCCGACTATAGTCTCCGTACTTTGACAGTAGCTGCTGAAGCTGGGGCTGACTGCTTGGTACTCTGTGATACCAATGGAGGCGTACTGCCTGGCGAGATAACAGTCGCTATTGAGGCAGCTAAGAAGTTGACCGATGTGCCATTGGGCATTCACGCTCATAATGACAGTGAACTGGCGGTGGCTAATACCTTAGCAGCAATAAAGGCCGGGGTTAGTCAGGTTCAGGGCACTATCAATGGCTATGGTGAGCGCTGTGGCAATGCTAATCTCTGTTCTGTTATTCCGACGTTGAAGCTTAAGATGAATATTGATTGCGTTACCGATGAACAGCTGGCCAAATTAGCTGAGGTATCACACTATGTAAACGAGGCAGCTAATCTTATTCCTGACGCTCATCTACCCTATGTTGGTTCCAGTGCCTTTGCTCATAAGGGTGGACTTCATGTTTCGGGCTTAGCCAAGTGGACAGAAAGCTACCAGCATATAGACCCAGTCCGGGTAGGTAATAAACAAAGAGTGGTGGTATCAGAGCTGTCAGGAAAGGGGAATATCGTATACAAGGCAAAGGAAATGGGATTAGATTTACCTCCACGAGGTAAAGAAGCGCAAAAGCTACTGGAGCAGGTCAAGTTACTGGAGAGCCGTGGTTTCCAGTATGACAATGCTGAAGCCTCCTTTGAGCTACTACTCCACCGAGCTAAGCCAGATTATCAATCTCCCTTTGAACTGGTTGATTTTATGGTGGTGGTAGAGAAAAAAAGGCGTCCCTCTACCAGAAAGAGCCTGGAGGAGATGCTATCGGAGGCAGTGGTAAAGGTAAGAGTGGGCACAGAGGTGATGCATGTTGCTGCTGAGGGTAATGGTCCGGTTAATGCTCTGGATCAGGCACTACGCAAGGCTCTATTACAGTTCTATCCCAGCTTGGCTCAAGTCAAGCTGGTTGACTATAAAGTTCGTATCCTTGAAGAGAGTGTTGGTACCGAGTCTCAGATTCGTGTGCTTATTGAATCCAGCGATGGCGTTGAAGAGTGGCGAACTGTAGGTAGTTCCACGAATATCATTGAGGCTAGCTGGCTGGCTCTGGCTGACAGTTTAGAATACTGGCTGCTAAAACAAAAGACAAGCGGTAATTCTTCATCAGATTAGTAGAGACTAACTTCAAATCGGTTTGCCTATAGGCATGATATATAACGGCTTAATTTGCTTATCCAGCCGTAATACTTTCCCCACTTGGGTGTCATTAAAAGCACCGATGGCCACTGTAATCAGACCGAGGGCAGTAGCTTGAAGGTAAATATTCTGCCCGACATGCCCTACCTCGATGTGCACATATCTTTCGCCTCTAGTACTGTATCTGGCAGTTGTTCGTCCATATAGAGCGCAAATAACCATGTCTACCGGTGCTTCGTAAATAAATTCTTGGTCTAACGCCGCTCTGGCTAACTCTGGTCTTATATCTCCCTTGTAGTGCAGAGTTAAAGAGTGGCTATCTATATTATAGTGGTATGTGCCTTCATCTATTTTTTCAATGCTATTCGGGCCACAAACAATGAAAATTTCCAGTGGATAGGTAGCTCCAGCACTAGGCGTACTTCTATATTCCCATGACGTGTTGGTGATGCCCTGCGCAGCCCATAGTATTTGTGATAACTGTGATTGGGAGATAGGTTCGGGGGTGAAGCCTCTTATTGACCTTCTCCCGGCAATAGCTTCTTCCAGAGACATAATTCCTTTTTGCGATGGTGAAGGTAGATAAATTTGAGTTGGCTGACTGGTGTCCATATTTGCTTTGTTTTAGTCCTTGGTTACCGGGAGGTCTTCGGCTTGCCACTGAATAAAGCCTCCCTTTAAATTCCATACGTGGGTAAATCCGTTCTCAACCAGAATTCGGGGAGCGGCTTCACTCTGGCAACCGCCAGTACTGCAATATACTAAGATGTAGTCCGATGGATTCAATTCATCCAGCCTTGACTCAAGCTCGTCTAATGGGATGAGAATGGCGCCAGGAACATGGCTGGAGTTATACGCCTTTACTGTTCGCACGTCTACTACGATAACTTCCTGCTTGCTTATCAGTTCATAGGCTTCTTTTGGGATTATATTTGTATAGGCTGGGTTTTCCTGGGTTATCGGAAAGCCTTTGTCCTGCCACTCAATAATGCCTCCCTTCATGTTGGATACACGGGTGAAGCCGTTATCAATCAAGATGCCGGCTGCTCTCGCACTGCGAACACCGCTGCGACAATATACTAAAATATGATCAGACGCTCTTAATTCGTCCAACCTTGATTCAAGCTCAAGTACTGGGATGAGAATGGCATCGGGAATATGACCGGAATTATACTCAGCTACTGTGCGTACATCTAACACTAACACCTCTTGCCGCTCTATCATCTCTTTGGCTTCTTCTACGGTTACGTCTGTATATGTAACTTGCTTGGAACATGAGAACAATAGGGCTAGTATTGTGACCAGTATCAGAGGTAGTAGATACGTTAATACTGGTTTTATCTTAGCTATAGTCTGCTGCATTTCTCTCCTCCTTCTATGGTAGAGATGCTCAAGGAAAAAGCCAAATAATTATCCTTTGATAACGCCTATTGGAACCGTTCTGGCTACCTTACAGGAGATGCCTGCCTTATGGGTTATATTAACCACATCGGTTACATCTTTGTAGGCTTCAGAAGCCTCTTCAGCCAATGACCCCATATTGCCAGTTTTAACCGTAATCCCTCTGGCTGCCAGTGTCTTGGCAACATCGGTGCCCTTAAGGCTGCGCTTAGCCGCAGCCCGGCTCTGAATCCGGCCGGCACCGTGGCAGGTGGAGCCAAATGACTCCTTCATCGCTGTTTCTGTGCCCAGAGCTATATAGGAGCAGCGGCCCATATCTCCGGGAATGAGTACTGGCTGACCTATATTCCTGTATATTTCGGGGACGTCAGGATGTCCGGCGGGAAAAGCTCTAGTCGCTCCCTTACGATGGACGCACAATGTTTGTTTCTTACCGTCAATAATATATTCCTCTATCTTAGCGATGTTGTGAGTCACATCGTAAATCTGCTCTAGCCCCAACTCCCTTTGGCTTTTACCAAGGACCTTAACTAAAGACTCTCTGGTCCAGTGGGTGATACACTGTCGGTTAGTCCAGGCATAGTTAGCTGCACATGACATAGCTGCCAGATAATCCTGCCCCTCTGGTGATTTTACCGGTGCGCAGGCAAGTTGGCGGTCAGGGAGGTTAATGCCATATCTTTTTACTGCCTCGCCTAGTAAGGCTACATAATCAGTGCAGACCTGGTGCCCAAAGCCCCGGGAACCGGTATGAATCAGGATAAGTACCTGCCCAACATCGTCAATACCCATAACTTTAGCGGCATCACGTTCATAGATTTCAGCTACTACTTCCATCTCCAAGAAGTGGTTACCCGACCCCAAAGTGCCTAGTTGTGGGATGCCACGCTTTTTTGCCCTGCTACTTACCTTATTCGGGTTAGCTCCTTTCATGCAGCCTGACTCTTCGGTAACTATAATATCTTCTGCTTCACCATAGCCCTTTTCCACTGCCCAGCGGCTGCCTTTCATTAAAACTTCATCCAGTTCCCTTTCGCTCACCCTTATCTTGCCTTTGGAACCTAGCCCTGAAGGGATGTTAACGAAAAGCTCAGCAATTAGCTGTTTAATTTTAGGTCTTACCTCTTCCTCAGTAAGATTAGTTCGCAGCAATCGGACGCCACAATTAATATCAAAGCCAACGCCCCCGGGCGATACTACGCCATCTTCTATTCTGGTAGCAGCTACCCCACCTATAGGAAAGCCATAGCCCCAGTGAATATCAGGCATAGCCAGTGAATGGTCTACAATGCCGGGTAGGAACGCCACGTTAGCTACTTGCTGGAAAACTTGCTCTTGCCAGATATGGCGGAGCATTGATTCATCGGCAAAGATTAAACCAGGTACAGACATGCCTGCCTTATAACTCTTCGGGATCTCCCAGCGGTAGTCATCTATCTTCTTCAGTATCTCTTGCCATGGTGCTGGCATTTTCTATCTCCACTAGATATCAAACAATACTTGAATCTGGTAGCCGTCACTTTTATCAATCTTTAGCATATGGTAAGTAGCCGCCTTAATGCCTGTTTTTAGTTGATGCTTTGAGCTGTTTACTTTCTCCCCATAGCCTCTAGCCTTTAGTTGAGTACGGTTAAGCTTTGTAATATCAAACCTTTTGAAGATAATATTCTCAGTATCAAACAGGTAGATAAACTCGTTTAACCATTTCACTATCAGGCTTTCTTGATCGGGAGCAGTTAGCTCTATATCTCGATAGATAACCTCTTCCACTTCATCGAGTTCGGTTATCAGGCTGAACATAGCTCTGGCGGCATTAGCAAACGCCTGCCTTATATCAGCTCCATAGGCTATAATGCCCACATCAGCAGTATGGTCTATGATTTCAAAATCCTTCTCCATACTAGTTGAATTATATCATTTACTAGGACGAACATAAACTCTTTAATCTAAATAAGTCGTTTGACAAAGAGAGGGTGCTGACGTATAATCTCCACACCAAATGGCAGTAGAGGAGGGTAAAAATGCTTAGAAGAGGTGTATTTCTGGCTGTTGTGCTGGCATTGATTTTTGGCTCCTTCTCGTGCGGAGGCGGAGGAGAGGAGGTTACCTTCCCCGACCCTGATCTTGAGGCGGCTATAAGAGAAGCTGTCAGCAAACCTGAAGGTCCCATTTATACCTCTGACCTGAAAAGGCTCACCTATCTTGACGCTTCAAAAAGAAAAATCACTGACCTCACTGGATTGGAGTATTGCATTAACCTTTTTGCAATTGATCTTGAGTCGAACCAGATAAGCGACCTCTCATCCTTATCTTCCCTTACTAAGCTGAAGGCGATTAACCTTAGATGGAATGAGATAAATAACCTTTCGCCGTTGGCTTCCCTGCCCAACCTTCTCGAACTTAGGTTTGAGTCGAATCAGGTAAGCGACCTCTCACCTCTGGCTTCTCTTACTCAACTCACCCGGCTTGACGCTGAGGTGAACCAGATAAGCGATGTCTCGCCACTGGTTAACCTCGTTAACCTTAAACGAATCACTCTTAGGAGTAATCAGGTAAGCGACATCTCGCCACTGGTTGACCTTGATAAGCTTGAGCGGCTGGACCTTAGGGCTAATCCCCTGAGCGACGCGTCAGTGAATACCTATGTCCCTCAGATCAGGGAAAAGTATAAAACGAACGTTATTCTGTAAAGTCCTTATTTTGAGGGAACAACGGATAGAACTCAGGTCATCTTAATGATTGCGAGTTCTGGTTTGCTTAACTTTGTCTCTAACGCTTTCTCAAGTACGCTATTGCTGAGATAGAAGAGTAGTTATTCCAAACTTTATAGTACAAGCAACATTAATTCTCTTTGGAGACTTTCACCTTTATTAGATGTTTAGTATAATAGAAAGCAGCTTTATTTAAACATTGCCATGTAGTTGGAGGCATTAAATGGGCGATATAAAAAGTGCCCGCGAGATAGCTATGGAAAAGCTGGAAAAGCTAGATGAGGCGACTGATGAGGAGCGTCTGAAATGGAAGTATGTCCCAGATGGAGAAAGGCTGGCTGTTAGGTTCATTAAGCAAGATTGCAATTTAGTAGGTGAGCTGAGCCAATATGACGAAAATGTAAGGAAATATATCGTAGCCGGTGCTGAGGATATACTAATCAGAAATATTGACCTTCCCAATAATGATTTAGCCAAGAAAAATAATAGACGGGCGATGGATGGTTTAAAGACTCTAAAGAGTGATAAAGTAGATGTGGAGAATGTCTACAGTAAGATAAGGCACGTCTTCAACCACTATGTGGAGCAGGGTGAGCAACAGAGGAAGCAGGCTTATGAATCATTAAAGACTGAATTTGAAGCTAAAGTACAGCAGGCAGTTCAGCAACAGTTGAGTCCGCTGATGGGAATTAAGATAGATGTAGAGAAACAGCCGCAGTTCCAAGAAGAATGGCGTAAAATCCAGACTCAGCTAGACTCACAATACCTTAAGCTTTTGGATGAATACAGACGGGAGCTAAGGGCTATATCTTGAGTAATAATGCCTAATATTTATAGGGGAATCTAATGGGTATTGATGACGAGAGGATTAGAGAGGCGATTAAGCATACTGAGATATTAAGAGCGCCTAAGCAGAGCCTGTCTACCTTCGGCACGACAAATATATACTACTACTTGGTTACTGAACCGGCTTACTCTGAGATGGTCGGGAATATTACTGAAACTGTGATTAGAGAGGGTAGGGTAATCGCTGAGAAGCCAAAGATTGTAACCCCGTACTACCTTTCTAATCTTGATGGTTTTAGCTCTGAGGCTAGAAGATACTTTAATGCTCTAATCAAGGCACACGGCCCTAATGTGCCAGGGCTTTTTTATACTTACAAGAATGAACCTAAAGAGCTTACCATTGCCTCGGATAACTTGCTGTCAGTAGTAGATAAGCTTAACGCTGAGATTGATAAGCGTGGTGACCCGTTAACCTCTATTATTAAAGGTGAGGATGAGTTTTGGGATGTGTCATTGTTGAAGTTCATTTTTGAGATGACTAAAAGCTCCTTGCCTGATAATCTAGCGCAAATGGGGGCTAGAGGGCTTTTAGATATAGATGCTGGTGGTATTCCGTTTGAGGCCAGGTTGAGGATTGATGAGCTTTTAAAAAAGGTTACACAGGGCGAGTGTGAACCCCGTGAGTTAAAAGAAGAACTTGACCACTGGGGTTTGTTTGAGGAGTATCAGGATAAATTCTTTAATATTTTTAAGAAGCGACGGTAAAGGTGATTTACTGCTATGGAAATCACGGTAGTTGAAGCTAGGGACCTTTCTGAGGCATGGTTCCTTTGCCTGCGTAAGGCTTTGGCTGAGGGATATGAGTATAAGGTTGAGCGGGGGAGCTATGCCGGTCAGCAGCGTAAAGGGCTTGACTTTGTGGTTGTCCAAATCAGGAATCCGGAAACAAGACCTCTAACCCCGGATGTGCCACAAGGTGTGCCGCCACCTACTTCTATGGAGTATGTAGAGAGCTATCTTCCTTATCTTATGACGGCACATAAAGCTGAGGGAGAGCAATATACCTACGGTCAGTATTTAGAGAAGCAGATTTCTGAGGTAATCAGAATGTATAAAGAAGATGGCTATAATACCAATCAGGCTTTTATGGCGGTAGGTGATAGTCAATCTATTTTTCTATCAGACCCTCCGTGCTTGAGGGGGATAGATACTAGAATCCGCAATGATAAGCTTCATTTTATTGCCTATTTCAGGTCGTGGGATTTGTGGGCTGGCTTTCCATCCAATCTGGCTGCCATTCAGCTGCTAAAGGAGTATATGTCCAGTGAGATAGGGGTTGGTGATGGTGAGATTATTGCTATGAGTAAGGGTATGCACCTTTATGAGTATGCCTGGGAGTTGGCTAGAACCGCAGCAAGAATGGAATAGAGGTTGAAGAGGAACTTAAGATTTGGTAAGCTGGAATCATACATGGGCCGCTAGCTCAATTGGCAGAGCAGCTGACTCTTAATCAGCAGGTTCACGGTTCGATTCCGTGGCGGCTCACCAAAAAACGAATCTAAAAAAGCCCTCTAAGCATTTAATACTTAGGGGGCTTTTCTCATTTAGCTAACGGATAGCTAACCATCAACTGTAACGTCTCGTCTAAGTTCAGTACCCTTATTAATGAGAAACTTAAATATAAGAAAAACTGTATTGAATGCCTGGATGCATGTTTTGCCATAATTGCTAAATTCTTGCTGTATTGTTTGGGGTTTACTACCTTTATTTTCAGAAGTCATCTTTTCGAAAGCATTTGGGTTACAAAAAATCCCTATGATTATTGATTCAACACCTGAATGGACTCCCCAGTCACCAAACTTACCCTTTATTTGCTTAATATCATCGTTATATGTTTTGGGTATAAATGGAGCTATATCAGCTTGATTAATCCTTTTTTTGTTCAAGAAATTGACAGATTCTGATTCAACATTCTCTACTATGTGCGCAGCTATTATAGTTTCCAAACATGAACGTAGATTAGAATATACGACGTTTAATATTCCTATGCGTAGCATAAGATATGCAGTCTCTAGACGCCACAAAGCATCATTGTACATGGTAGCTGTAACTATCATTTGTCTTTTACTTGGTTCTAGGTCTAATAAGTCCCCAATGGTCGATGCTCTGTCAGCTTGTGTTTGATATGCGGCGTTCATTAATCTAGTTATGCAAGGTGAGTATAATTGCTTGAGCTGCTCTTTTAGTCCATCTAGTTGGGTTCCAATATGTCCCCTAACCAAGTTCTCGCGTTCACTATAGAATTTGTCTGCAAATAGGATACCTTCTGTCATTACTATACCTCCTGCTTAACTGGTGATAATAAAATATCATCAAAACGATTTGCGGCAGCTTTCTGTATTCCTGGTGCAACGTGGCTATAAGTATCTAGTGTTATTTGAATACTGGAATGACCTAACCTCTCTTGGACTATCTTAGGATGTACGCCTTGCTTAAGCATTAATGATGCGTGGGTATGCCGTGCATCATGCAAGCGGATACCGTTTAACCCTGACCGTCTGGCTAACTTCATCCAAGCATGGGTAATACTGTCCGGCAGTAATGGCTTGCCGTCTATTTGGCTGAATACAAGACTGTCATCATTAAGCGCTAGACCTTGTGCTTGCATTAACTGCGCTTGAGTCTCTCTATGCTCTTTTAGAACGAGGGCAGTGGATGGGGAAAGAGCTATTTGCCTTCTTCCTTTCTCTGTTTTTGGTTGTCTGTATATTATTTCGCCTGTCCTTAACTGATGTAATGTTCGGCTTACGTATAGCTGGCCTAGTAACAAGTCGATATCTAACCATCGAAGTGCTAGCAATTCTGAGCGTCTCATTCCGGTGAAAAGTGCCGTATAAAACAAGTCATAATATGGCGTCGACTTGGCGAACTCTAGGAAGATGTGTATATCGGATTCACTCATAGACCGCATTTCATGGCGTTGAAGCCTGGGTGGGTCTACTGCCTGCGCAACATTGCGAGTGACAATTCCTAATTTAAGTGCGTATTGTAAGGCTTTGTGAAGGGTAACATGAATATAGCGGACAGTTCGGTTACTCAATCCACCTTCTCCGTCGCATCGACCTTTTGAGAGCTTCTCAGAGTAGATGTGCTGTAAATGCTCTGGCTTAAGTTGAGTTAGCAATATTTGACCTAGTGAGGGTGTGATGTGGCGACGTATTATATACTCATAGCTCTCTGCTGTACGTGGTGAAAGATTCGGCCAAGCATAGTCTTTCATCCATATTTCAAGATAGTCAGCCAAGGTTAATTTCCCAGGCTTCATGAAATTGCCAGTATCAAGCTGATGTAGCAATTCTGATAGCTTTTTCTCAGCTTCTTTCTTAGTTCCTTTAACAGTAATCCATTGTTGTTTACGCTTTCCAGTAGCAGGGTCGGTGCCTAAGTTTAGGACAATATTGTATGAATCCTCGTATCGTTTAACTATATGACCTCTCATTTGGTGACCTCCTTATTTGCATATTTAGAAAGCAAGTCTAGAACTTCTTCCGGTCTCGGAAGGCTATCCGTATAAATCAAACGGTCGCCCTTCTCTGATGACTCAATCTTGAATTTTGGTGGTTTACGTGCTATGTCAGCAATCTTTTGCTGTTTAATAGCCCATTCACGTAGTAGTTTAATTAAAATCATCGCTTGCTCAGCTGTAAGTTTAGGCCAATTGGATGTTTTCTTGATATGGGTAATCCAGCTGAGATATGTCATGAAGATAGCAGGGTTCAGTTCTAGTTGCATTAAAGTAGTTAAATCCATAAGCATAGTTATCAATTGCTCGTCACGTTTATTAGCTATAGTGCGATTCCTGAGAGCATTGTAATACTCAATCGGATGTGCTACTTCTTCCATTAATAAACCTTCGTGATTTATAGGCATTGACACGGAGTAGATATCTAATATTGATTTGGTGTTGTAATGTACTTCCAAGAGCGTCTGTTGTTCTATGTTTTCCTGCATCACTAATCCGATATCATCCATAAAGGTGTCGCAAGGGATACCGGACATTATAGAGAGTTCCTCTTTTTTTGAATACATGTAAGAAATAGCCCATAAGAAATTTGGCATTGGAGGTAATATTTTAAACAGCCTGGAAACCCATTTGGCTTGGCGTATGGTGAAATTTTCATCAGTATGACAACAATAACGCCATACCTGCATTACAATCGGTATAGACTCGTTCGGTAAAGGGTAATCATTTAAAGAAACCATATTCCAGGGTTTTTGCTGCAATTGTTGTTCCGGTGATAATTCCTTTTGACGTGCTTCGGTGTCACGAATGATATACTGTGTTTTCCTTAGACTAGGAAGGAATATATCCCTTCTTTTACTGGCTTCCAAGTTAGCTTTGGCGGAAGCTAGCACCTGCTGGCCTGTCGGTTTCTTTATCTGCTTTTTAAGCGCTATATAGATATTGATAATAAATTGCTCGGTTTTTTCCGGTACTCTGTTTCCCCCCATATATCTCTCCTTATGCTAAACGCATTGTTCGCGCATTTGTGAATTTAGTTAAACGCAATAGCGCACTCTTTTGACGTACTTGGCGCATGTATTTATGATGTTATGTAGTAATCATATAGCGTGTTGTGCAGTGTTGTCAAGCAGGAGGCGGTAATGGAGAAACTACTATTAAAACCAAGTGAGGTTACTCAATTATTGGGAATAGGTCGTTCGTTGGTTTACGAACTGATAGCTCGTAAGGAAATACCATCGGTACGACTAGGCCGTTGCTTACGGGTACCAGCTGAGTCATTGCAACGCTGGCTAAAAGACCAGGAGAATGGTCAATCGAATGCTAATGCCTAGCGGAAGGTAAAGAGGCGGCGGAGGTTTACCTCGCCGCATCTAACAGTAATTAGATGAAACACTTATTAAGACTTGAGAATGTAGCCGATACAAAGGGTCGGCGAAGTGAACAAGTAGCATGTAGTGAAACGCGGAGTGCCAATAAACTAAATTCTGGATAACGCTTGCATGGAGGGGATGACTTTGATGGGTGGTGTGGTTGATGGGTCGGTTGGAGTTGTCCCCTCCTCCCTTTCCTCCTCTTTACTTGTCCCTCATACGCATGATTTTAAACAAAAGGTAAAAGCTGCTAGATTCTTTATTAAGTGCATAAGAGGTGTACAAGTAGCATTGGAAAAGGGGTATCTTGTAAGGTGGTTTACTCTAACGGAAAGCAACCAGGCTATAGAGCAAGGTCTAGATTTCGGGAAAAGCTGGAATCGTACTCGTATTTGGTTAAAACGTAAATTTGGCGAGGATATGGGTCTGTGTGTTGTAGAGCATCGTCAAGGTGATAAGGAACGTCGCAACTGGCATGTAGTCCAGTATGGTAGCACTAAGCTCCAAGTGTTGCTTGTGAGGGATTACTGGCAAGAAGTGTTCCTGTCAACGGTTACTGGTATGGAGTTGATCAAGTATCCTCAGCAAGCTGTGGCATATGTGGCTGGTTATCTGAACGATTCTGAAAAGTTCGTCAAGGCTCGTTTTAGCCATAATTGGGTTTTTCCCATGTGGTTTGAATTTTCAAAGTGGTATTTTAACATGTTTTGCGAATATCCTAGCGTTGAATACCTTTCAAAGCTATCATTGATGCCGATTGAAAAACGGGCGAGCGATTGGTGTTTTGGGGAATTCGTTGATGAACGTCCGGTTAAGAAAAAACGTGAACCTTGGGTAAAACTGCAACCTGTTGAAGTTGTTTCGGATGTTAATGCAATTTGCAAACAGTTAAATTTGGGTATCTAGCAAGTGCATGGGCTAGGCTGGCCGTAGATGTAGGTGAAACTGAAGCCACGCTAATTCTTGTAAAAGAGTGGGGTGCGCCTCTATCAAAAGAAGTTATCGAGGGTGGTTTACTGCTTAAAACCAGATTCTCACATATGAACAATTTGTGTAATAACAATGAATAATAGTTAATAATTATCACAAGAATATAAAAATAAGATATAATGCAATTAACATAAGCAAGAATCAAGTCCGTAATGATGTAGATTCGGAATAATATTGGGGCAATAAGGAACGAAAATATGAAAATCTTTGAGGCGCTTAATGCAAAACCCGATGGAGAAAGATTGATTCAACAATTACAAAACCAAATAAGACCTACAGCATTAAACAAATTAGTTCATGTAAGAGACTTGTTTCCTCGCTTTACAGACCATTCAATTAGCCACTGCGATGGTGTAGTAGGAATATTAGACTGGTTAATGCCAGATGACGTGAAAAAAGGCCTAAACGAATGGGAATTATACTTTATTATTGCGGCCGCCTATCTTCATGATATTGGAATGGTAGAAGGGTGTCCAGGCATACCTAAAGGGAGTGAGTGGGAAAAATACCTAATTGAATACGAAAGATTTAATGAGGGGAAAGCTTTAGAGGGAGAACTAACTATCAAGCAGAGAGCAAAAAGGGACTTTGTAAGGGATTATCATCATGAGAGGTCTCAAGAATACATTCGTGATAATTGGAAAGAATTGGGATTAACTGTTTCTGATACGGTCGCAGAAGGACAAATAGCCGCTAGAATAGCAGCCGGGCATAGAAAATTAGATTTAGGAAATAAAGAAACTTTCGGGGAAATACCTTTCGGTAACAACCAATTAATTAGAAGAGACCTCCTCGCCTCATATTTGAGATTAGCGGATGAACTTGATACAACAGCGCATCGTACACCACTTGCGGAATATGAAGTAATAGAGTTTCATGACGACGACAATATATTGGAATGGTCAAAGCATTTGAGTATATCGGGGGTTTCCACTGAGAGTGGAGTGATTGTTATTGCGGGAGAGTGCCGAGACCATAAATTATATCTCCGTCTGTGTATTTTGCATGAGGAATTAAGGCACAAATTAAATGAAATTAAAAGGATGTTAAGAAAACCTTATGCGACTGGAGATGGATTTTCAATTGAAGATCCTATGCCTTATCACGAAATAGTACTAAAAGTGGAACATATTGGTTATCTCCCAATAAATATTAAATTTGAACTTCAGGATAGTGAGATTGCGAAATTAATAATGGGAGAGAGATTATATGGGGACAGTAAAGCTAGCATCAGAGAGTTGTTGCAGAATTCTGTTGATACTTGTCGGGAAGCACAAGAAAAGATGACTTCAGATTGGGAGGCAAGGATAGAAGTCAGAGAAGAAGATGATGGGGCAGTAATTATTGTGGAAGATAATGGGATGGGAATGGATGAATACATAGTAAGGCAATATTTTGCGAAAATAGGCTTTAGTTATTATCAATCTTCGGATTTTCATGGGAGCTTTCGTCCGATTGGAGAGTTCGGAATTGGGATTCTTTCATGTTTTATGCTAGCCCAACAAATTGAAGTTGAATCATTAAAAGAAGGAAGCGAACCTATACACTTGGAAATAAATAGTTTGACGGAGCCATTTGTTCCAAGGAAAGGAAGTAGAACAACACCAGGGACGACGGTTAAGCTTCATTTAAAGAAAGAGATGGTCGGTAAGATTGATATTTTAGAGTGTGTTAAGTATTTCGGGAGACACATCGAGTTTAATATAAAAGTAGTAGAAAATAATGGGAAATCGTATCTAGTTCAAGATGAAGGATTGATGCCGAGTTTAGAAGATTTTAAGGCTCTGGTAGGAAATAAAGACGCGATAGGGATTAAACCAATTGTTTCAAAGCGTAGTATTAGTAGATATAATGCAACTTTTAGAGAATTAGGGATAAATGTGGGAGTGACGTTATTGGATGGGCCTCTTCCTTATTGGAGATTTGGTTATATGGGATTAAGTAAAAGTGGGAAAGGGAGATTATGCCAAAACGGATTTTTTGTAAATGATGAAGAAAATGAGTTTAACAAATTTGCAGGAATGTCTTGGTGCGAAGTGGATGTTAAAGGAGATGGTAAATTAGGACTTACTGCTGATAGGACGAGAATTGCAGAGAGTAAGGACCAATTTTGGAATAAGGTTTCAGAATTATATAGCAAAGGGATTGAAAAATTAATAGAGAAGAGGCATAACATAGTTACAAATAAGACATGGTGGAACTACCATCTCGACCATTATCCGGACCAATTGCCGAAGATTCCGAAGGCCCTAAAAGCTGAATCCCTAAAAAATTTGGAATTTTGTACATTTGTTAATGGAGAATTTAGGCAAACAAAACTTAAAGAAGTTAAAAAATGGGAAGGTACGATATATGGTTTAGGGACAGATGAGCATCAACACCTTTTAAGATTTAACAAAATAATCCCCGAAGATGTAATGATTATCATAATTCCAGATAAGTATTTCGGTACAAGTAATAATAGAAGGTGGTATGTTCAATTATTAGAGAGAGATGATATAAATATATTTCAGCTAGCGGGTAAAAATATACACTATTATTCGAATGAAATAAATGGGCATCGTAGATTTTTTATTGATGTGGGAGTGCCGTTGGGAGTATGGCGTATGTCGTATTCGTGGATACCAAGAATTGTTGGAATGCAAAATTATAACAATACTGTGTATGATGCGCAGCACGAATATTCTGAAATACTGAGAAAGAGGTGTTCCATTATTCTACCAGGAAAAAGCGGTTTCCTAATTGACGAAATATTTAGAACCGCTCACTCATTAAACCCGACCAAGCTGTTCGAGAAACAAACCATGGCGATTTCTGAGTTAATAAAAGATGGGGTAATTACTAAAGAGCAATATTCCGGAATAACGAAAACAATTCCGGTAGATGAACATACGTGCGCATATTAAATACGGTATAAAGATATGGATAATTAAGGTAAATTTAATAGAGATAATATTGGCACTAATTTGGCACTAATGCTTTTCAGAGTAACTTGAAAAAAGAGGATTTTAAGGCTAAAATACAGATAGTCATAAAACAGTAGTTTAGCTTCAAAAACAACAGAAAACAGGCTCAACGTACAATTTACACGCAGGGGGTCACAGGTTCGAGTTCTGTATCAGCTAATAGGATAAAGCGGCGGTTTCCTAAATATTTGTCCAAACGAAGCTAAAATCACAATATTTTTGCTAACGCATGAAAACAAACGAGGTAATATGATATGGTAATTTACGCACAATTTATAAATTTGCTAACTATGGAGCAATACGAATTTGAGCGTAAAAACACTCAGAGGACGCTAAACAGCAAATCCGGTATGCGCTACCATATTTTTCACTGATAGATGCAAATATTTTAGCTAACGAATAGCTAACGGAAAGGATAAAACGAGGTATAACTCAGAGCCACTCTACGCACAAAATAGAATTTGTGTCATGAGAGAAAAACACATTATTGAGCGTAAAAGCATGAGGCACCAGATAGACCCTTAGACTCTTAATCAGCAGGTTCACGGTTCGATTCCGTGGCGGCTCACCACAAAGCTGAGTGACTAGTTGGCTAAGCACAAATGTAGAAAACTGCTGTTTACATGCGCGTTGTATTACTTATCAGGTGACTCTCCATTTTCGTCAATCTTTGCCGATTCAGGAACACCCTCTGTTTGTATTGTTGCTTGGTCTCTAGTCGATGATGGGGTTTCAATGTTTTCAAATCGTAGAGTGGACAGCTCTTTTGTATATTGTTCATATAGCAAATTCAGGTCACGGCGGGTCGAGTTCACAAGATCGGGTATACTTTGCCGCACCGATTCTGTGCCCATGTCTGCCATCTCTTTAACATTCTTGAAAGCCATCTCCAGTTCTCTCGCCTTTGTTGCAGCGTCTGAGAGAGCCGAGTTCACGTTTTCAATTAGAATCCTGCAAGACGTCTTGGTTTGGCCCACCATTTCTTCAGCTCTCCGTTGAGCTTCTGAGAGAACGGAGTTTGCACTTTGGATAGAAGCACTCCAACTCTTCTTGGCTTGGTCTAGCATTTCTTCAGCTCTCCGTTGAGCTTCCTCAAGTATTTCAGCCTTTTCCGCTTCAGCCTCTTGTTTTGCTGTTTCCTTAATGTCATCGGAAAATTGGCGGGTATCGTCAACCATTCGCTCCATCGTCTGAGCAAGCCTGTGAAGAGACTCCATCTGCTCCAGACGTTTGGTAGTGTTCTCACTTGAACCTGCGATTATCTCAAGAAAAGCCTTCACTTCATATGGGTCTAGGCCATGATTAACAATGCGGAATTCTCTGCCGAGCAATGCGATAACCTGGCGCTGTTCTTCTTTCTGTTGCTTTTGTACAGCATCTGAATTGTTCTCGTGTGATAGTCTAGACGGAGCCATGGTCTGTGCTGCCCCAGGCTCTTGGCTCACTTTGCTGATCGGCTCGTCTTTCACTTGGGCTTGGCTAAAAAGCTTCTTAGATTGCGATCCTCTCCTTGCTTGGAAATGAAAAAATGTGCGTCTATTCAGTGGGTAATGACACCATTGGCAGAAGTCGCCGTTGCCAGTTTTTCGGTCACAGTTGCGACATTTTGGCATTTTATCACCTAAATACGCCTACCTTAGCCTCAAGATGCTCAGTTTCATTATACACCTTTTTGTCAACAAAGATAAGATGGCGTAACGCAATAAGCCACAACCAGCCATCCTCCGCTCTGGTAGGTAGCTTGCTCCAGCAAATTGACTCCTGTGCGTGATGACTGCAATTGCGACTTTGGAGAAAAGGGAGGTGTTGCCTGAAGGATGGGTCAGCTTCTGTATTCAAAATAATACACGTTAATAAAGTGCAATGGCAGGTAGAGAGAAAGTAACGCTACAGCTAGAGGTATTTTTAGTGAACTAAAACACAATCTCTCATAAGCATATTTAGTATGTAGCCAGCATAGTAGCCCTCTACTGTCACGGTTTGTCCTTTTGTCAATTGGTTCAGTGCAGGTAGATGCTTCTTGTCAAACATACACTGCACATCTAGTTCTACAGTTTCATTGGTACCGGCTAGAATAATATAGTAAACGTTCAGTCTATTTTCTAATACTACTTTATCCACTACTCCCGTTACCCTAAAACTCTGCATTGCGAGTAGTGAATACAATTCTTCAACCGTTACCTCTATCGGGACTACTACTAGTCCGCGTTCAGACTTCTGTTTTGACTTAGGTTGTCGCCTGGGCTTGGTTGCAAGTCTGGAATTCAAGGTGGGCTCTGATTCAGACTCCGGAGCGTGTGTTGGCGGTAAACTGCTATCATTAAGGGGAGGAAACGTCCCAGGTTGCTCTCTCAGAGGTGCTTTCGGTTTACGCAGCTTCTCTTTCTTGAGTTGGCTATAAGTCTTGGGGATCCTTTCGTAATTCCCTGATAACAAGGGATAAGCACACCATTGGCATGCCCAATCCTCGGTTCTTGCGGTTATCTGGCCACAGTTAGGACATTTTCGCATCCAACACCTCTCTCCATAATTATAAATGACAGCGGTAGCTTGTCAAGATTTCCATTAATAAAGTAGTGTATCATTTTGGATTAGAACTGATGTACTATAATAATATGATATAATGGCTTTATAATTTAGTTTCAAAGAGCGGTAAGTGCCGAGAATTAATCTACATGAGGAGAAAAAGATGCCGGAACTTAAATTTGTCCCCAGAGAAAAAAATGTAGGTCAGTTGAGAAATTACGTGTTTAACAAGAACACGCCACCCATTCTTGAGGTTGAGGCGGGCGAGAAATTTGTTGCTGAGACTGAAGATGCTGTTAATGGCATTCTTAGGGAAGACCCGAGCAAACTACACCCCAGAGATACAGCACCTTATTCGAGGCACGTACCCTATTGGGGAAATCCCTGCTGCGGTCCGGTATTCGTTAAAGGTGTTGAGATGGGGGATGTTCTAGTAGTAAACGTAGAGAAAATAGATAAAATCCTGACGGGAGTGACTACCACAAAACCTGGTGCGCACCATTTCGCTGGTTTACGAGGTTGGGAGGAGTGCGATGAGCAGTATACGGGAGTTATAAAGAATGGTGGAGGTAAAGGTACTTGGACGTATGGGAAGCACACGTATACGTGGGACCTAAAACCCTTTATTGGCACCATTTCTACCGCACCAGAATTTGAGGTTCTATCAAGTGGACCCACCAGTTTTGGTTCTGCCCTGGCTTGCGGTGGAAACATGGATTGCCAGGATATCAGGGAAGGGACAAAGGTTTACCTGCAATCCTTTAACAAAGGAGGCCTATTGTTTTTCGGTGATGTGCATGCTTCTCAAGGAGATGGTGAAGTTACTGGAATAGCTAATGAAGTAGCAGCGGAGGTGACACTCAGCTGTGACGTCATAAAGAACAAAAGCTTGAACAATGTCCGTTTAGAAACTCAGGAATCGCTCATCTCAGTATACTGCTACAGGCCTATGGAGGAGGCAGTTAGGCAAGCCGTAAAAGACCTAATTCTATGGCTTGAGGAAGACTATGGGATGAGTAAGAGAGAAGCGTACATGCTAGCTAGTATTTGCCCCGAGTTTAGAATCAGGGTTTATCAAGATTGTACCGGCCTTGGCAGGATAATGATAACAGCGGGTGCTGAGTTGTTAAAAAAGATGCTGCCCAAGTAGAAGCTAAGACATAGAAGATGGCGAAACCCTTAGCTCACAAAAACCAGACTGTAATTTAGGAAAAGCTCCCAACCCTTATTAGGTTGGGAGCTTTTCTTTAGCCTAGGTTTAGGCGAAATGTCAGGTCTATCTGCCGACCATCTCTTTTCTTAGCTCTTGGTCAAGCCAGATGTAGGCAAGTGTATGGCCTGTACCCTGGTGGACATTACTTAATTCACCATTGTAGCCCTTTACCCATGGGTGCCAGGCGCTGAATGAGACTGCTCCCGGGAGGGAGAAGTCATAAATCATCTTGGACATGTATTGGTAGAGCTCCTTGAGTATTTCTGTTCGCGCAATTTCATCCATGGTTCCGGCTGCCTTCGCAGCTAACGTATCAATCGTCGAGTCGCTGACGTGACTTCGGTTAAAGGAACCGCCACTGCCGTAGTTATTCTGGGCAAACCTTAGCGGGTCGTACTGTCCCGTAGGCGCTGCGAATATGCCGTCGTATTCCTTGCTTTTCTTTATTTGACTTACCCCTGCCGAGGTAATGCTAGTAAGCTTAAGGTTAACATTAAGGGTTTTCTTCCAGTAAGCTTGAACTAGCTCCATAACCGGTTCATAGACTGCCCATCTGCCGGTGACATTATATTTGGCAGTGATGTCAAAGCCGTCAGGATACCCGGCCGCGATCATAAGCTCCTTTGCCTTTTCGGGGTGGTATTCCCACTGTTCTCTTACTTCCGCTGGGAGCTCATCCAGGGGAGTATAGGCTCCCCACGTAGGCTGGGCGGGGAAAGTAAATGGGTCGCCATAGCCGCCGTAGCTGGTGGCAATTATCTCCTCTCGGTTCATAGCCATGGATAGTGCCTTGCGAACGTTTATGTCACTCAGAGGTGGGAGGTCCTGTCTCTGGAAGAAAGCAAAAGCAACTGTCGGCAGGGTCCGGTTAAACTTCATCTCGGGGTTCGTTGCCTCTAAACTCGGCCTCTGGTGCCATTGAAGATAGTCCCAGGGGTTGGTTAGGTCAACCTTGCCTGTACGCAGTGCCGCTATCTGGGTAGAGGCATCGGGGATAATGAGCAACCTGACACCGTCCACATAGGGTAGCTGGTTTCCGTCAGGGTCCTTATCCCAGTAGTCAGGGTTCCGACTGTAGGTTGCCGAACTGCCCTTGACATAATCATCCCAGATAAATGGGCCAGTCCCTACCTGGTTCTTCCAGTCCCGCATGTCTCCGTATGTCTCCCATACATCAGGGGCAAGTATAGGCCAAAAAGCCAGCTCACTAAACATCAGAGCATACGGTGCATTTGTCTTCACAACAACTGTGAGTTTATCAGTGGCTGTTATTGATTCCATGTATTGTACCATCTTAGACCCAGCCCATGCCGGAGCTGTCAGACACCTCTCAAACCACTTCACTATATCCTCGGCGACAACCTCTCTGCCGTTGGCTGGTGGTTTATTCTGCCAGCGGATCCCCTTACGTATGTTGAATATGATGGTGGTGTCATTCGGTTTCTCCCAGCTTTCTGCCAAGTGGCCTACCCAAACTTCCGGCGTCTGGAGATAGGTATACTCGTCAGTATAGTCAGATATGGCTCGGTCTGCCCACCAGTCGCCGCCGGCTAGTGAGTTACCATAATAAGCTGACCACCAACCTCGTCCAGCTATAAAATCCACCGGGTCAACACTAATCATGTCCTCTCCGCCATAAATGCTAATTATGCCGCCGTACTTCGACTTTTCCTTCACCACTTCTTCCGCTTTTTCTTCCTTCTTCTCGCCTTCCGTCACCACTCCCTTGACTTCTTTCTCTGTCACCACTGGCGCTTTACAGGAAGCCAGCACTAAAGCAGCTACCATTAAGCAGCTCACAATCAACCAGGCAAATTTTCCTTTCATTTTTCATCTCCTTTTACTTCTAAGTATTGGCTTTGATTAGCCCCGTTTATTTTCACATCCTGTACCCCCTTTGAGCTAATTAATACAGGATCGATTAGATAATGGCGGAGTAGACTTTTGTTTATATTTACCATGTTATTCGCCTATTGTCAAGCCTCTGAGCCTTATTTTGGTTTCCCTTTCCGTATCGCCCTTCCGTAACGTCCCAGACCACCCCTCAGCCTCGGGTCCAGTATGTCTCTGACGGCGTCACCTAGCATGTTGATACCATAGATGACAATACTCAATGCTAAACCAGGCCAGACTGCTAGCCAGGGAGCGAAAATCATATATTGGCGTCCTTGCCCACTGAGCATACCTCCCCAGCTGGGAACGGGAGGAGGAATGCCAAAGCCAAGGAAGCTTAGGTAAGCCTCATCCAGAATCATACTCCCCATAGTTATAGTGAAGATGATGATGATGGGCGCCATAATATTGGGTACAATATGCCGGAAAAGTATTCTCCGGGTTGGGGCGCCAATAGCGGTTGCCGCCTCTACATATACATTTTCCTTAATACCGATAACGGCGCTTCTGATTATCCTTGAGTTGCGGATGCCACGTACCACGCCTATAATCAGTATTATCTGTACTAGCCCTCTCCCCAATAGGGTCATTATAGTTAAATAAAGGAAAAGCGAAGGAAAGCACATTATGGCATCAACGAATCTTTGCACTACCATGTCAAATTTACCACCGATGAACCCGGAAAGAGTGCCAATAACTGTAGCTACAACCACTCCTAGAGAAGCACCCGCCAGACCGACAATCATAGAGATACGAGCCCCGTAGATAATACGGCTGAGCATGTCTCGCCCTATGACGTCCGTACCCAGTATGTATTGGGCTGATGGTGGGCTCAGGAAATCTGCCGGGTGAACTTCGTCATATCTCTCAGGAGCGAGGAAGTCAGCAAAAATACCGGTGAGAAGCATAAGCAGGACAATAACTCCACCGATAGTGCCCAGAGGCTTCTCCTTGACCAGTCTTATGACCAAATCGACCAGTAAGGAGTGTCTCTTTGGTTCCGTCTCGGGGGTTATACCTGTTCTATCACTCATTCCTTTTCCCTTTATTTATAACGAACCCTGGGGTCCAGCGAGGCATAAGTTAAGTCTACGCCTAGATTAGTTAGTAACACAAAAGAAGCTACAATAAAGTTTATTGCAGAAAGCATGGGATAGTCATAGTTATTGATAACCTCAACCACAGTGCGGCCTATGCCGGGCAGGTTAAAGATAGTCTCTAAAATAAGCGAGCCCCCAATCAAAACGGGCACCTGGAGTCCTATTATGGTAACCACCGGGATTAGCGCATTCCTTAAGGCGTGCCTAAAGACGACTACTCTCTCCTTGAGCCCCTTTGACCAGGCAGTCCTGATGTAATCCTGTCTGAGTACTTCCAGCATCATGGTGCGCGTCATCCTCATGGTTACTCCGGAGAGTACCATGCCTAGAATAATGGCTGGAACTATGAATATTTGCAGGTTTTCTATTGGGTTCTCAAAAAAAGGGACATACACCATAGCCGGTGACCAACCCCACCAGATAGCGGGGAAGACCATTACTAAGGTTCCCAACCAGAAGCTGGGCAGAGCAATCATGGCTATAGCTATACTACGCCCCGCATAGTCACCCACGGTATCTTGCCGTATCGCTGAATATATGCCTACTGGGAGGGCTATTATTATCCCTATTATTATAGCCATGAAGCCAAGTTGAAAGGACACTGGAAATCTTGGGCGTAGCTCCTCGATTACAGGCTGCTTTGTCCATAAGGATTTCCCGAAGTCGCCACGCAGAACATCCCCTAGCCATTTCCCGTACTGGACATGGACTGGCAGGTCCAGTCCTAATTCAGCCCTAAGCGCCTGAGCAGTTTTTCCTGTTATGTTTTCATGCGCATCCGCCATTATGTCTACCACATCGCCGGGAATGAAGCGAATAGTGAAGAAGACTATAATAGTCACCAAGAGGAGCGTGGGTATAATTAACAGTATTCTCCTGATTATATAAGCACGCATGTAAGTCCTTTAATGTTCGGTGACCGTCGTAGCTAACACTTACAGGAAGTTTTTGCATCATACATAGTTATCTGTTTGTTGTCAAGAAAATTGTACTAAATCAGGTGATTAGTGACATTTCACCGCCTCCTGTGGCATCATGGGATGAGTTTTTAATCAGTCAGCCTAAGAACCTTCGACCCCCGGCTCCCTAACTTTTCTGAGAGCTCAATGCTTTAGCATCAGACGGGAGATGGCGAGAGCGGTAAGTACTACACCTCTCCTTGCCCCTCTATTCCACGCGCCTGTGTGGTGAGGTTAAATGGAGATGTCACAGACACTATCTATCTGATTATTAGATGGGTCGATTGCATTTCAGCCGTGAATTATATAGCTAAGTATGCTTATTTGACAGAGGCTACTATAATGTGCTTATAATCCTATAATTTCCCGTAAGATTTAATTATTTACTTGACAGAAATCGCTGTAACTGTATAATAATATAAACTCTTTTGTAAGGTTTGGTCAGGAAAGAAGAGAGACCCCTAATCTTAAGATACTGAGGCTAGTTAGAGAGTTATATGCGTGCTTATATAGTCAGAAGGTTACTTTTAATTATCCCTACCATGTTTTTGGTGAGCCTGCTGATTTTCTTTCCTATCCGTTTTGTTCCCGGTGATGTGATACTGATAATGGCTGGGGAGCATGAGTGGCAAATAGGAGTCGGTAAGGCAGAGGAAACTCTTGAGTTCATTAGAAAAGAACTGGGACTGGACGTACCAGTCTACGTCCAGTATGCACGCTGGCTGGGCTTGGTACGGGATAAAGATGGGGAGTACACCGGTCTTTTCCAGGCCAACCTCGGGCGGTCCTTATGGACAGGCCGTCCTGTAGCTGAGGATATATTCCCCAGAATTCCACTAACCGTTACCCTTGGTACCATGGCGTTAATAATATCGCTACTACTATCTTTACCAGTGGGCATATATTCAGCGATACGGCAGGATACCGCGGGTGACTATGCGGGGCGTAGTGCGGCTATAGCCTTTATCGCTATCCCTGGTTTCTGGCTAGCGACCATGATAATGATCTTCCCTGCCATCTGGTGGGATTGGTCGCCACCTGTGGAGTATGTCCGTCTTTCAGATGATCCGCTACAATTCCTCGGAATGCTTATAATTCCATCCATTATTCTAGGCCTGTCTACGGCAGGGACAACTATGAGGATGACACGCACCATGATGCTGGAGGTGCTGAGGCAGGATTACATCAGGACTGCCTGGTCAAAGGGACTCAAGGAGAGGGTGGTCGTCATGAGACACGCCTTGAAAAATGCCCTAATCCCGGTGGTTACCATAATAGGGATTCGGATACCACACTTGATTGGAGGCTCAGTTATTATAGAGACTATCTTTGCTCTGCCCGGAATGGGGCGACTTATGGTTTTTGTACTTAATCAGCGAGATTATAGCGTGCTTGCGGGAATAAACATTTTGATAGCCGGCACAGTGTTAATAGTCAATCTAATTGTGGATTTAACCTACGCCTATCTGGACCCCAGGGTTCATTATAAATAAAAGGAAAAAAATGGCTGAAACAACAAATATTATCCCCCACGCGGAAACAAAGAGACACTCCTTACTGGTCGATTTGGTCATAAGACTGGTGAAGGAGAAGCCGCTAGGCCTGGTCGGCGGGGTTATTGTCCTGATTCTGTTTTTCACCGGCATTTTTGCTGATTTCCTTGCCCCTTATGGCTACAATGATGTTAACTCGGAAATTGTCCTGCTTAAGCCAACGACTGGATTTATTCTGGGTACAGACCAGATAGGGCGAGACATGCTCAGCCGTATTATCTACGGGGCTCGTATCTCTATGATTGTTGGTATAGCTGGTGCTTCTCTAGGAGTGCTTATAGCTATAATTATCGGTATGCCAAGCGGGTTCTTCGGTGGTAAACTTGACATGATAGTGCAAAGGTTCGTTGATGCCTTTATGTCTTGGCCGTGGATATTTTTTGTCCTGACCCTTATGGTTATCGTGGGGCAAGGGCTGACCCAAGTGATACTTGTCCTGGGCGTGAGAGCCGGCATCATTCAGTCAAGGGTAGTCAGAAGCGCCGTTATCGGTATTAAGGAGAACATTTATGTAGATGCGGCCAGGGCTATTGGCTGCACGCGCTGGAAACTGCTTATCCAACATGTCCTGCCCAATGTTATGGGACCGATAATTATCATCTTTACCTTAAGTATGGGAAGTATGATATTAATGGAGGCTATGATAAGCTTCCTCGGCTTTGGTATTCCTCCCCCGCAGCCTAGCTGGGGAGGTATGCTCAGTGGAGCTGGGCGCAGATTTATGATATATGCTCCTTGGCTGGCAATCTGGCCTGGTTTAGCACTGAGTATTGCCGTCTTTGGTATCAACATGCTGGGTGACGCCGTCAGAGACATACTGGACCCGAGGCTGAGGGGTGGTCTGGGACGTTACGGAACAACGGTACCGAAAAAGAAAAAGGAGAAATCAGAAAAAAGCTAAAGAGGCTTGACAACTGGTGAGTGACATGGTAAAACAATACCATCAAAGAGAATCTCTATAATTGAGCCTGTAAGGAGGTGTAAGATGTGAGAGTGAGTGGAGTTAACTGAAGCCAATTTTCTAAAATGAAAGGGGAGATGAAAAATGAAAGGAAAATTTGTCTGGTTGATTGTGAGCTGTTTAATGGTAGCTGCTTTAGTGTTGGCTTCCTGTAAAGCGCCGGTGGTGGAAGAGAAAGAAGTCAAGGGAGTGGTGAAGGAAGGCGAGAAGAAGGAAGAAAAGGTGGAAGAAGGAGTGGTGAAGGAGGTAGGGCCACGATATGGCGGTATTGTTAACACAGCTACTTTTTGGGAAGTCAGTAGCTTCGACCCGCTGGATGCTATCTGGCAGACGTTTGCCGCTATGAGCTTCACCCATGACCAGCTGGCACGCGGTGACTGGTATGTCGACAGGAGCATAACTGAATTTAAGTTTGGTTGGGACTACCGGCTTGTCACCGAGGCTCGGTTCGGCGCTTTGGCGGAAAGCTACGAGATGCCTGACGACGTAACTGTTATCTACCACCTACGCGAGGGGGTTCGCTGGCAGAACAAGCCGCCGCTAAACGGTCGTGAGTTTGTCGCTGATGACGTAGTCAAGCACTTTGAGCGAGTTCTGGCAGCCCCGAGGTTTAAGGTGCATAAATTACAGGTTATAGACAAAGTAACCGCTACCGACAAGTATACGGTTCGTTTTGACCTGAAAAATCCGTTTGCTCAAACTTTAATGATCCTCGAGTCGACCGATGGGAAAATCGTCGCGCAGGAAATCTACGATACCTATGGAGACGCGCGGGACTGGAAAACTATGATTGGGACGGGACCGTTCTTCATGACAGACTTTGTCCTCGGTAGTTCAATGACCTTCGAGCGGAACCCCGATTACTGGGAGAAGGACCCCAGAAATGGGAACCAGTTACCCTACGTTGACGGTGTGAAAAGCCTTATGATACCTGATAGTGCTACCCGGTTTGCCGCACTACGAACGGGCAAGATTGACTATGACCGTTATATTGCCTGGACTGCGAAAGATGCTTTATCGTCGGCTGCCCCAGAACTAGAGTGGGCTATATGGCCAGATTCTTCTGCTTTTACTCTGTTCCTGAAGAATAGCGTTCCACCTACCAATAACACGAAGGTACGGCAGGCGCTATCTATGGCTATAGACCGCAAGGCGATAGCCGAAGCCCTATTCCCGCCTGGAGTTGGCCAATATAAGGACTGGCCCGCCAGGTCAAGCTGGGCTGGTATTTATATTCCTTTTGAGGAACTTTCCGAGACAGGGAAGATGGTCAGAACCTACGACACAACGGCAGCCAAGGCACTTTTGGCTGAGGCCGGTTATCCCAACGGCTTTGATACCTCAATACAGTACATTGCCGTTGGATCATGGGAATTTGCTGAGGATGTGCTGGCGATGGTTAAAGCGAGCTGGGCCAAGATTGGGGTTAACCTTGAACTCAGGCCGGTTGACGCTGGTACCATGTCTTCGCTAAGGTATGCTCCATTCCCATACGAGCATATACTTGGCGTGGCTGGCGGTACGGCAGAACCCGTTGACCTTCTAAATGGTAAATTCATCAGTGGCGCCGCCTGGAACAGGGCTGTAGTCGCCGACCCGGTTATTGATGCGCTGTACGATAAGATAAAGGTAGAACTAGACGCCTCCAAGAGATTGCCACTACTGAAAGAGGTATACAACTACATTCTCGAGGAGTGTAAAGCCTTTACTCCGGTGTTAGGGTCTACATACGTTGCCTGGTGGCCATGGTTTGGGGAGTATGCCGGTGAAGAGACCATCAACTACCATCAGGGCGGAATTATGTCTCACATCTGGCTAGACCTAGACCTGAGAGAAGAGATGACTGGAAGAAGATAAGTTTGATACTGGTCAAGATGTAAGAGTCAAAACAGGGCTCTCAGCTAAAATTACAGCTGAGGGCCTTGTTTATTACAGTCCAGTTTTAGTGACTAGGGATATAAGCCGAACAGGGATTGACTGACTATACTACTTATGTTAGTGTTACCGCTGACGGCAAGTCTCGGACGAGGCTAATGGGTTTTGTCTTGTTGTGAATCAATCCGCAAATAGTTCCTTTTTAGCTATTGTTATCTATGCGTTATAAGAATCAACTGTTAGAATGGAGTAATTATGAAAATTAAAGATGTTAGATATGAACTATATCCCCAAAAAGAGACGTTTGACCCTCCTGGAGGGTGGCGGCGAGATTTTCCACGTCCCACTGAGAAGCCACTCTTTCCCATAATGAGGATTATTACCGATGATGGAATAGAGGGCTACGATTTTGGAGCTGCTGTTGCTTATGCTTACCCTAGAACCATTAGCGAGCGAGACATTAGCAGAGTTAAACGAGAAATAACTGGTAAAGACCTTTTTGATAGGGAGTGGATTTGGCAAAGGCTGTGGGATTTGCGTGTTCCCGTGCAGGTTTTATCGGCGGTAGATATTGCCCTGTGGGATATTGCAGGCAAGGCATTGGGGCAACCGATTTATAAGCTTATGGGTGCCTACCGGGATAAGGTAAGGGTATATGCCAGTTCCTATGGTTTACCCACCCCACAGGATTATTTTGATGACGTCACCGCTGCTAAAAAAGAGGGAATTACAGCCTATAAATTACATGTTCGCCCGGAAATGGCGGTTGAAGCTTGCCGGGAAGCCAGACGTGCCGGTGGTGAAAAAATGGTGCTGATGCTTGACACTTACGGCCGTTATAATCGTGAGCAGGCACTCAAGGTGGGTAGAGAACTGGAGAAACTTAATTTCTACTGGTATGAAGAGCCGATTCGAGATTATGATATTGAAGGTTTAATTAAACTCAGGGAAAAACTCAGTGTTCCCATTTGTGCCACTGAGTCGGCTCCAATGAGTATGATTCCTGAGTATCTGCTTCGTGGGGCAGTTGATATGGTGCGTACTGATACCCTGATTAGTGGTGGCATTACTCCTTGTAAGAAGATTGCCGATATGTGTGATGCTTTTGGTATGCAGTGCGAGGTCCACCTTGGCGGGGTTGCTAACCTCCACGTTGAGTGTGCCATTAAAAACTGTGAGTTTTACGAACTATTTTGGCCGCGTGAGTTTAGATACGGCCTCAAAGAATATCCTGTCGTTGATAAAGAAGGCTATATTCACGTTCCGCAGAAGCCGGGGCTGGGTGTTGAAATTGACTGGGAATCACTGGGTAAGCCGGTAGCGATTTATTGAAACAATACGGAGGATAGCAGGGTGGTAAAAGTTATCGAGACCGAGGTCCTCGTTATTGGTGGGGGCGGAGCAGCCGCTAGAGCCGCCCTTGAAGCCCAGCAATCTGGGGCTAAGGTTACTCTAGTGATAAAGGGTAACTTTGGGCTCAAGGACGGTAGGGGATCCGGGGCTACCGGTGGCGGGCGTGACAGCAGTTTTGTTTTCTTCCCCGGCGCTGGTATGCCTGTCAAGCCTGCGGATGAACGGGAGATTAGCTTTAGACGTATCATCCAGGCTGGTTTGGGTTTGGCTGATAGACATCTGGTGAAGGTTTTAGTTGATGAGGTTATTGAAACAAGAGCCGCGCTAGAGAAGTGGGGTGTGATACTGAAGCCGCCGGCAACTGACCGCTTTGCTGGTGAGATGCGAAAAAGGATTGCACCAATGCCTGGACTTGCCGCTGTGATTAGGGGTAATAGCGAAATTACTGTCCGAGAGCGAATGATGATCACTGACTTGTTGATTCGGGATGGCGTCTGTGTAGGAGCCATAGGAATCGATGAAGACGACGAAGAACTCTTTCTACTGAAGGCAGGTTCAACCATTCTAGCTACTGGTGGCAATTCTCAACTATTTATGCTCAATTTTCATCCGCCGTGTATTACAGGAGATGGGTATGCCATGGGCTACGAGGCTGGCGCTGAACTGATGAATATGGAATTTCAACAAATGTTCATAACGACAATTTATTCGATAACTAACATTCTGCCTCCTGAGATTAGTTGGGGGGCATATCCGAAAATACGCAACGCCAAAGGGGATGAATTCATTCAAAACTACTTGCCGCAAGGGGTGACGGTAGAGGAGTGCATGAAGCAAAAAACACGACACGGCCCCTTCAGCTCTAGGGATGCATCGAAATATCTTGAGATAGCACTGATAAAAGAAACCAGGGCAGGACGTGCCAATGAACACGATGCACTCTATTTGGATGCTATTGAACCTAAAACCAGTCCGCCGCGGAGGCAGCGGTGGCTTGACTATGGGAGTTGGGACTACTGGAGCAAAGGGTGTGTTGAAATTAACGTCCTTCATCATTGCTGTAATGGTGGGTTTAGAATCAATGAAAATGGACAGACGACAATACCTGGCCTCTATGCCGTAGGTGAAACAGCAACAGGAGCCTACGGGGCTGACAGGCTAGGAGGAACCATGCAGGCATTCTGCCAGGTATTCGGGGCAAGGGCAGGGAAGCATGCCGCAGCAGCTGCCAAAGCAAGAGACCTGCCTCTAGTAGATGACCATATGGCGGGAAATCGGTTGCAGAGGATCGCTGACATTAAGAAAAATAAGGGTGACCAAAAACCCTTTGCGCTGATGAAGATGCTCAAGAAGACAGCTTGGGAAAATCTGCTGGCGGTTAGAAGCAGAGAAGGTCTTACCCGACTCCTTCAAGAAATAGATAAGATACGCAATGACCTGATTCTCCATCTTTGCATAGAAAATACGCCGGAACTAATTGAAGCCTTGGAGCTCGAGAATATGCTAAAAGTTGGGGAGATTATGGCTAATGTTGCCCTCATGCGAACGGAAAGTAGAGGAAGTCACTACCGAGAGGACTTCCCCAACCGCGACGATGCTAATTGGTTGCAATCCATCATTGTAAAAAAGATAGCTGAGAGGATGCAACTGAGTAGGCTGAAGCTTGACGATGAATGGAAAGATAGGCCAGGTGATTTGAGGGAAGCAAGATGGGGATAAAGCGTTGCCTTTTAGCCCTCTTACGCAGGATAAAAAAAGAAACTACAGTTTGAGTTAGCGATTGGAACAACTAAAATATAGAAGGCAAGTGCTCAGGACAAATGTTAAGGAATTAACTGCCAGGAGGGGCTACTATGAAAATTAAAGATGTAAGGTATGAGGTTTATCTCCAGAAGAAGCCGTTTGAGCCTCCCAAAGGGTTAGGAGGGTGGCCAGCAGATGTTCCCCCCGATAGTAAACCACCCTTCCCTATAATGAGGATTATTACCGATGATGGAATAGAGGGCTTCGATTTTGGGGCCGCTGTCAATTGGGCTTACCCTAGAACTGTCAGTGAGCGAGACATTAACAGAGTTAGACGAGAGATAATTGGCAGGGACCCATTTGATAGGGAGTGGATTTGGCAAAGATTACGGTTTGTGCGTCTTTCTGTAGGAGCTTTGTCGGCTGTGGATGTCGCATTGTGGGATATTGCTGGCAAGGCGCTGGGGCAACCAATTTATAAGCTTATGGGTGCCTATCGGGATAAGGTAAAAGTATATGCCACTTCCTGGCGTTTGCCTGCTGTTCAGGACTATGTGGACGAAGCCCTCGAGTGCCAGAGACGAGGTATCGCTGGTTATAAGCTACATGCCCGTCCAGAGATTGCTATTGAAGCTTGTCGGGCGGTCAGGAAAGCGGTTGGTGGTGACATGAAACTGATGCTTGACCTTGGTGGTCGTTATGGGCGCGAAGAGGCACTCAGGGTGGGTAGAATAGTGGAAGAGCTCGATTTTTACTGGCTTGAGGAACCGGTTGTAGACCAAGATATTGAAGGCTTGGTTAAAGTCAGGGGAAAACTCCATGTCTCTATTGCTGCCACCGAGAAGGCGTTAATGAGCATGATTCCTGAGTACCTGCTTCGTGGGGCATGTGATATAATTCGCTGCGACACTCGGATTAGTGGTGGCATTACCCCATGTAAGAAGATTGCCGATATGTGTGACGCCTTTGGCATGCAGTGTGAAATACACCTCGGTGGGGCTGCTAATCTCCACGTTGAATGTGCCATTAAGAACTGTGAGTTTTATGAAATGTTTTGGCCCGAATTCAGATATGGCCTCAAGGAATATCCTGTCCTTGACAAAGAAGGCTATATCCACGTTCCGCAAAAACCCGGGCTGGGTGTCGAGATTGACTGGGAATCACTGGGCAAGCCGATAGCGAGTTATTAGACAGATTTAGTGTTAAATAACTGTTGGGAAGGGCTACTATGAAGATTAAAGACATTAGATATGAGGTGTATCTCCAAAAAGAGCCATTTGAACCTCCCAAAGGATGGCGAGAATTTGTTACACGCCCCACTGGTAAACCACTCTTCCCCATAATGAGGATTATTACCGATGATGGAATAGAGGGCTACGATTTTGGAGGCGCTATTGCTTGGTCTTATCCTAGAGCCGTCGCTGAACGCGATATCGACAGAGTTAAAGAAGAGATAATCGGCAGAGACCCGTTTGATAGGGAGTGGATTTGGCAAAGATTATGGGGATTGCAACTTCCTGTAGGAGCTTTGTCGGCTGTAGATGTTGCATTGTGGGATATTGCGGGCAAGGCGCTGGGACAACCAATTTATAAGCTTATGGGTGCCTACCGAGATAAAGTAAAAGTATATGCCACTTCCTACTGGCTACCTACTGTTCAGGACTATGTAGATGAAGCCCTTGACTGCCAAAGACGAGGCATTGTTGGTTATAAGATACATGTCCGTCCATCGATTGCCATTGAAGTTTGTCGGGCGGTCAGAAAGGCGGTTGGTGATGATATGATACTGATGTTTGATGGCCGCCACTGTTATAACCGCGAGCAGGCACTCAGAATGGGTAAAGAACTAGAAAAACTTAATTATTACTGGTATGAAGAGCCGATTTGGGATTATGATATTGAGGGTTTAGTTAAACTCAGAGAAAAACTCAATGTTCCCATCTGTGCTACTGAGTCGGCTCTAATGAGCATGATTCCTGAATACCTGCTTCGTGGGGCCTGTGATATAATTCGTTGTGATACTTCGATTAGTGGTGGTATTACTCCCTGTAAGAAGATTGCCGATATGTGTGATGCCTTTGGCATGAAGTGTGAGCTTCATCTAGGGGGCTTTCCGAATCTACATGTTGAGTGTGCGGCGAAAAACTGTGAATATTACGAAATGTTTTGGCCTGAATTCAGATATGGCCTTAAAGAATACCCCGTCCTCGACAAAGAAGGCTATATCCATGCGCCGCAAAAGCCTGGACTGGGTGTCGAGATTGACTGGAAATCACTGGGTAAGCCGATAGCGAGTTACTAAAAAGAGCTAGCAAAATAGATAGTTACAATTGCTAAAAGGAAAGTTTACATAACTAATGAATGAAATAGTGGAGTAATTCATGGAACTGGTTAATGTGCTCGTTACCACTAGGACCCTTGAGGGGGGATTAGGCCACCTGCCTGAGGAATGCTTACGGCAGGTTATTACTACCGGTGGCTCCAAGATAAAACTGAGCGAGGCTTCAGCTTTGGTCCGTGCTGAGTGCGAAGGGGATTTCATCTCTAAAGAAAAGCTTGACGCCATGTTGGCTGAGACTGAGGTGGTCTATGGGACTAGACTCCCACCAAATCTTATCGCTCGTGCTCCCAAGCTGAAGTGGATTCAGGTGATGTCGGCTGGAGTAGATCACTATTGGGATGGCAAACTCGGTTACCCCGAATTTCGTAATGAATTCCTGCAAAGCTCAGTCATAATGACTAATGCGAGTGCTAATCCTACCGGGCTTGCTGAACACGCCCTCGCTATGATGCTAATGTTTGTTACCCGGGCACCGTTGTGTTTTCAGTTGAAGCAACAGAGGCAATGGACAGTGGTTCACTCAACAAATTTAGGCTCAAAAATAGTGGCGATAGTGGGACTGGGTGCTATTGGTGGAGAAGTAGCACGATTATCTAAAGCTCTTGGCATGGGGGTGATGGCCACGCGTAGGTCTGCTAAAACCGGAACACGGGCTAGGTATGTTGATGTAATGTTGCCTCAAGAGCAATTACATCAATTACTTTCGGAGAGCGATTTCGTGGTGCTTACTTTACCTCTTACCGCTGAGACAGAGGGATTGATTGGTGAAGAAGAACTTCGGACGATGAAGTCTACCGCTTATCTGATTAACATCTGTAGAGGTAAGACAGTAGATGAGGAGGCACTAATTCGTGCTCTTGATGAGCATTGGATTGCCGGGGCAGGTCTGGAAACCTTCGCTACTGAGCCCTTACCTCCGGATAGCCGGCTGTGGGATTTCCCTAATGTAATTTTTTATCCCCATTCTGGCGGTGGCGTGGAAGACTACGAGATGAGAATAACCAAGATGTTCTGTGAAAATTTAAACCGCTATCTAAATGGAAAGAAATTGCTCCACGTGGTAGACAAGAAGAAA